>PVML01017011.1_pt1:1102500-1312164 | contig 1312164 bp, 1013 predicted proteins | sample 1853371 | NCBI WGS metagenome assembly PVML01 (sample SAMN08533508, study PRJNA380276) | Human gut metagenome, whole genome shotgun sequencing project. | isolation source: participant 1, chromium library | host: Homo sapiens | collected 2017
CGCCGGAGGTTATTTAACGAATATGGTCGGACTGGATAAGAAGTGGTTGACTAAGTATCGGATAGATGCTGATGCCATCGCCGCATTAATCCCTTTCAGCGGTCATGCGATCAGCCATTTCGCTTATCGGCAGGCGAAGGGAATGAAAGATACCCAACCGAGTATCGACGAGTTCGCCCCTTTGTTTTACGTACGTCCTGACGCTCCTCCATTGATTATCGTCTCGGGCGACCGGGAGATGGAGATGCTGGGCCGCTATGAGGAGAACGCCTATTTTTGGCGTATGATGAAAGTGGCCGGACATAAGAATACTTATATCTATGAGTTGGACGGATATGATCATGGATCGATGGCCGCTCCCGCCTTTCACATCTTAAAGAATCACGTGAGGATGATCTTGAAGGGTTCAGAAACCCGGTAATTTGATTAACTATTAATTTAATACGTATGGTTCTCTTTTCTTTATTAATGGTCTTGATTTGCTTGAACACATGTTCTGGAGCGAAGATCTCGGACAATGTAACGGTGTATGTCACGACAAACGATCGTGCGAAAGATTTCGTGAGAAGTGAGATCGCCTTGGGGGACAAACAAGCCGCCTCGCCTTGCGTGATAACGATAGACCCTTCGGTGCGCTATCAGACGATGGATGGCTTTGGTGCCGCCGTGACAGGCTCTACCTGCTATAACTTGATGCGGATGGCTCCCGAGGATCGGACAGCTTTCCTGAAAGAGACTTTCTCTGATACGGAGGGGATGGGGTATAGCTATATCCGTATCTCGATTGGCTGCTCGGACTTTTCTTTAAGTGAGTATACTTGTTGTGACACGAAGGGTGTCGAGAATTTCGCCTTGCAGAGCGAGGAGAAGGAGTATGTGATACCGATCTTGAAGGAGATCTTGGCGATCAGCCCTTCTATAAAAATCTTGGGATCGCCTTGGACTTGTCCAAGATGGATGAAGGTGGATAACTTAAAGGATTTGCGCCCGTTCGAGTCGTGGACTAGCGGACAGTTGAATCCCGCTTATTATCAAGATTACGCTACCTATTTCGTGAAATGGATACAGGCGATGGAGGCCGAGGGGATTCCTATCGAGGCGATAACTCCCCAAAACGAACCTTTGAACCGAGGAAATTCCGCTTCCTTATTTATGGGATGGGAGGAGCAACTCTCTTTCGTGCGTGACGCTCTAGGCCCTAAACTGAAAGAGACTGGCCTCAAGACGAAGATCTACGCTTTCGACCATAATTACAATTACGATAATATGTTGGAGCAGCAAGGCTATCCGATGAAAATCTACGAGGATGAGAATGCCGCTTCTTTCCTGACAGGTGCCGCTTACCATAATTACGGGGGCGACCGGGAGGAGTTGAATAACGTAAACGGCAAGTTCCCCGATAAAGAATTAATATTTACGGAAACTTCTATCGGCATGTGGAATGATGGACGTAACTTAGAGAAACGCTTGATGGAAGATATGGAGGAGACGGCCTTGGGTACGGTGAATAACTGGTGTAAGGCAGTTATCGTATGGAACTTGATGCTGGATAACGAGCGGGGACCGAACCGAGAGGGTGGTTGCCAGACTTGTTATGGTGCCGTGGATATCGATCGCTCGGATTATAAGACGATTACCCGGAATTCTCATTATTATATTATCGGTCATTTATCCTCTGTGGTGAAGCCGGGGGCAGTACGGATCGGCTCTAAAGGGTATACGGCTGATGGGATTATGTATTCCGCCTTCGAGAATTTAGATGGAACAGAAGCACTTGTTTTACTAAATAATACGGACGAGGCTAAAAATATAACGGTAAACAGCGGTGAACGTTCATTTACCTATGAGGTTCCCGCTAAAGCAGTCGCTTCTTTCCGTTGGAATCTTTACTAATAAGGAGGGTGTGTTAAAAGTTGGTATTATGGCACGCAGATTTAGCAGATTTACGCAGATAATATATTGATTTTCATATCATAAATCTGCGGTCATCTGCTCAATCAGCGTTATCTGCGTGCCATGTTCACACTTTTGACACACCCCCGAATGTCCAATAACTTTATCTATAGTGGCAACAAGCCGGTAGCTTATCATATACGGCTTTATCCGCCTTATCCATATCCGTGTCATGGCCTACTTTAGCGATCGCCTTGCTGATCGTTTTTGGGGAGGTCTTTTTCGGATCGTACTGGAGATGGATCATCTGGGTATCTTTGTCCCAATGAGCGGATAACACACCTTTTACCCCTTTTGCCGCTTTCTCGATACGTTCCTTGCACATATCGCAAGAGCCTTTGACACCGAACATGGCATGCTCGGAGGCTACCCCCGTGGCGCTTTGCGCATGCATCATATGTCCCTCATGCCCAGTCATAGGCTTGGCGGGCTCGTCGCCGTTATTCATCATGGAAGTTTTTCCCTCAAGCTGTGCGCTGGCATCTATGGCGAAGACTCCGTTGGTTACGATTTCCTCACCTTCTCGCAAGCCATTCAAGATAACATAAGAGTTTCCAAGGGAAGGGCCTAGCTCCACCTCGCGCATCAAGAAAGCGGGGGTATTCGTATCCGGTTGCTTTACGTACACGATAGCACGTTTACCCGTCCAGAGCACAGCGGTTTGCGGTACGATGATCTCGTTCTTATAGTTGCGGAGCGGGGCGCTTACGTTTGCCGTGGCGTACATCTCGGGCTTGAGCTCCAAAGAGGCGTTCGGTACCTCTACACGGACCTTGGCGGTACGGGTCGTCGTGTTCAAGATCGGGTCGATGAAAGAGATCTTACCCGAGAACTTCTTGCCGGGTAGCGCTTGCAGGGTAAATTCCACCGGATCACCTTTACTAAGGAAAGGGAGATCCACCTCGAAAGCGTCGAACAAGGCCCATACCTTCGTAAGGTTCGCCACGTCGAAAAGGATAGCTCCTTGGGATACATAATCGCCTTGGCTTACCCGCTTGGACAGGACGATACCGCTCGTGTTCGACTTGATCTCTACAACCGGGGAGATAGAGCCGGATTTCTCGATAGCGGCGATCTGGGCGTCTGTCATCTTCCATAAATATAGTTTTTCACGGGCGGCCTGTATCAATTGAGGTTGTCCCATGCGGATCGCTTCCAACAATTCTTGCTGGGCGGTGAAAAGCTCGGGGGAGTAGAGGGTAGCGAGGGTTTGTCCGGCACGCACCGTCTCACCTGTGAAATCAACGTTCAAGCTCTCGATGCGTCCGCTTACATGGGCTGTTTGAGATTGCAGGCTACGCTCGTCCGGTACGATCTTGCCGTATAAACGGACTTGCTTGACCGGATTCTGGCGGGATATCTTGGAGGTTTGTACGTCCGCTAAGGCTACTGCTTCTTCCGAAAGCTGAATGGCGTTGGGATCGATGGCCTCGTCCGAGAAGGAGCTCTTACGTACGGGGATCAAATCCATGGCGCAGATAGGGCATTTACCCGGCTTGTCTTGGCGAATTTGGGGATGCATGGAACAAGTCCACTCGCCGGCCTCGTTCTGTTGGAGGTCGTGGCCATGCGTAGGGTCGTGAACTTCCGTGCTGGTCTCGCTCGCTTGTGACGCATGGCTGTCGGTATCGGAGTTATGGAACAGGAGCCAGCCCAACAAGAGGCCGCCCGCTAGGAACAGGATATATATCAGGTACTTGGATTTTACGGTTTCATTTATATTTTTCATTTTCTTATTCGTTTACAGAGGTGGATATTAATTTCTCGATTCCGGCGATTTGGGTATTATATTCCGCTATCGCTTCGCTTTTCTTTAAGTGATAGTCCAACATTTGTCGCTCCACTTGGATCACGTCGGTCAAGGTCGTTCTTCCTGTCGAGAATTCCCGGACGATCAGTTGGTAGGTGGCCAACGATAGATCGTATTGTTTCTGGTACAAATCGATTTTCCGTGCGGCATCTTCCAATTGCTGGGTAATACGGATATACTCGGCTTGCAGTTGGTTCATCGTGTTCTCGTACTTCAACTCGCTGGATTTCCAATAATGCTTGCTTTCCCGTTGCTGTGCGTTATATTTCTTACGGAAGATAGGAAGGCTGATCTTTAGCATGGGCATGAACATATCCTTTCCGTTCATACCGGACATAGAGCCCATAGACATATCCTCCGGTTTCTTCCCGATCAAGGAATACTGGAGGCCGATACCTAGCATGGGGTAACTCATTTTCTTGTCCATCTCCGCCTTGGCCCGGTAAGCGTTTCCTTCCGCCTCCAGCATGGTAAGCATGGGGTTGTTGGAGATGACGCTGTCGAGAGCCATCGACTCACTCCATGAGAGAGGAAGCCGTTCCAACGAGTCGGGGACGGAAATCGGGGTAGCTAGCGACTGATTGAGCAACGTATTAAAAGCAGCCTCGGCCGTTTTCCGTTGCGATAACAAGGAGGCTAGCGTATTCTCCAGTTCTACCTTCTCCATCTGGATTCGCAGTACGTCCGACATTCCGCCCATGGAGTTGCCACTTCCCATAGAGCCTCCACCCATAGGGCTATCGCCGGACATTCTGGACATCGTACTACCGGATGCTCCCGTGCTTTGTACCGTAGGGCTTCCCATGCTACTGCCTCCCATACCCGACATACCTCCACCGGATACGGCGGGAGGAGTCGATGGAGCAGAAGATACGGGGGAGGGTAGGACGGAGGAACCGCCCGCCTTCGCCGACGGAGCGGAGAAGCGGTTCAATGCCAACTGTTCCAACTGGTCTAGCAGACGAAGGTTCGCCTGCGTATTTTTATATTGCTCGCTGATATTGCAAAGCTGGTACCATTGACTCTTCACCTCGTAATACAGGTTGTTGCGACTGTTACGGAATTGTTCGTAAGCCATCCGGGCCATCTCGGTCGCCTCGTTGCGGGCCGCCTTCCGGGTACCGAACCAAGGGAACATTTGCATCAAGGTGAAATCCGCTATTTGCTTTCCTGACAAGATCTCCATCGGTTTCAGGAAGAAACCGATCTCCAGTTCCGGGTCCGGATAGGCTCCGGCTTGCGGGACTTTCTCCAAAGATGCCTTATACAGGGAGAAGTCGGCGTTGATCTGCGGATTGTTACGTGCCGCCAGTTCCAGATAATAGCCTAAACTATCGGCCGGCTGGGAGTAAGCGAAAAGGACGTTTAGCATCCCCAGTACACCTGCCATGATGATTGATCTGATTCTTTTATATCTCATAAGTCGTTACCTCCTCTTGAATTTTATTCTTTTGTTCTTTCTTTATAGCGTTCTCCCGCCACCAGCATTGCAGGACGGGAACGACAAACATGGTCATGCTCTGGATCAGCATACCCCCGAACGTAGGGATAGCCATCGGTACCATGATATCCGCCCCCTTACCGGTAGAGGTAAGTACGGGGAGTAAAGCTATCAGGGTAGTGGCTGTAGTCATGGCCGCTGGGCGTACCCGTTTCAGTCCGGCGGCTACTACCGCTTCCCGGATATCGTGCTTGGTGCGGGGGGCTCGCTCGAGGAATACATGATGGATGTAGGTTCCCATCAATACCCCATCATCCGTAGCCACACCGAACAAGGCGATAAAACTGACCCAGACTGCCACGCTCAGATTGATCGTGTGCATCTGGAAAAGATCCCGCATATTCTCTCCGGCGATGGAGAAGTTCATGAACCAATCCTGTCCGTAAAGCCATAGCAAGATAAAACCTCCGGCGAAGGCCACGAACACCCCGGAGAAATGGATCAGTGAGGCAGTGACCGTCTTGAATTGAAAGTATAGAACCAGCAGGACGATCAACAAGGCGAGGGGAACGACGATCATCAGCCGGCTGGTGGCACGCTCCTGCTGCTCGTAATTGCCGGCGAACTTATAGGATACGCCGGGATCAAGGTTCAACTCGCCCTCCTTTATCTGTTGCTCAAGGATGCGGGAAGCCTCTTTCACGACATCCACTTCCGCCTTCCCCGCCAGTTTGTCGAAGATGACGTAGCCTACCAAGAAAGTGTTCTCGCTTTGGATCATCTGCGCTCCACGGGTATAGTTGATATCGGCTAGCTCTTTAAGCGGGACTTGCGCCCCAGTGGCGGTCGGTACGAGGATCATACCTAGCGCCTCCGGATTATCTCGAAGCTCACGAGCGTAGCGTAGGCGCACCGGGAAACGTTCCCTGCCTTCCACGGTGCGGGTCAGTACCATGCCACCGACAGCGGCACTTAATATCTCTTGCAAGTCCTCCACGTTTACGCCGTAACGGGCCATATTCTCACGGTTCAGTTCGATCTCCAGATAAGGGGCGCCTACCGCACGGTCGTAAAATACGGAAGAGGGGATAACGGAGGGTACCTCTTTCAATGCCTTCTCGATCGCCTTTCCGGCTTTCTCGATCGTCTCCAGATCCGGGCCATACACCTTGATACCCATCGGGGCACGCATACCGGTGGATAACATGACGAGACGGGCCTCGATAGGCTGCAGCTTCGGGGCGGAAGTCAATCCCGGAAGATGGGTGACGTTCACGATCTGTTGCCAGATATCGTTCGTGTTCTTGATCTCCGGTCGCCATTGGCGGAAGTAATCGCCTTTAGCGTCTGGGATCAGGCTGTCTGAGGGAATCAGCCGGAAACCGTCTTTGGGGTTATATACGCCTCCATCTTTTAGGAGATACTCCCCTTGCCGGTTTACCTTGAAACGTTCCCTTTTCCCGTCCTCATTCAGGATACATTCCGGACGGTAGTTGATCATATTCTCGAACATCTGTACCGGCGCTGGATCGAGGGCGGAGTTTACACGGCCCCATTTACCGATGGCGGTCTCCACCTCGGGGATAGAGGCCAGCCGTTTGTCGAGCGCCTCTATATAATCAAGGTTTTGCTCGATACCGGAATGCGGCATGCTAGTCGGCATCAGTAGGAAAGAACCTTCGTTCAGGCTAGGCATAAACTCCTGTCCGATGCCTCTCCATATCCAGAAACCGAATACGATGGTAGCTCCCGGAATCAACATGAATTTCCAGCGGTTATCCAAGCACCAGCGCAATATCCTCTCATAATACATAACGAGCAGCCACAGGATGCTTAGGATGATGGCTACGCAACCCGCCACGAACAGGATATTGGCGAGCATCCCTTTTTGCGGCCCCATCGGCAACCATTCCTCGGATAGGTAATAGATCGTGACAAAGAGGGTGATACCGATATTGATATAAGTGCTCATTTGAGGCTTCTTCCAATAACCGGACAATAGATTATTCACCCCGACTGCCGTTAGCCCGATAGCCGGAATACTTCCATAAATAATAAGTAAGGCGATTCCGGCCACGATCAACAGGCAATTCAGTATTTTCCGTATCAGCCTTGAATGGATCTTTATCGAGAACAACCAATACGATAGGGAAGGAAGCAAGATCAATCCCAGCACGAAGGCGGAAGCCAAAGCATACGTCTTGGTGTAGGCTAAGGGCGAGAACATCTTCCCTTCCTGCGCCTCCATGGTGAAGACGGGGAGGAAGCTGACGATCGTCGTGATCATCGCCGTGCTGATCGCCCCGGACACCTCGCTTACCGCCTTATAAATAAGGTTGACAAACGCCTTTCCCCCCTGTATATGCCTGTTCTCGGGCATCTCCCGGTAACGGATGATACTTTCCACGAAGACGACCCCTACATCCACCATCACGCCAATGGCGATTGCTATACCCGATAAAGCCACGATATTCGCCGCTATCCCCGTATAACGCATGATGATGAACGTGGCGAGCACCGCTATCGGTAGCATGCTGGCGATAACGATAGAGGCCCTTAGGTTGAGCACCAGCACGATGATAACGATCACGCAGATCAATATCTCGTGGGAGAGGGCGGTCTCCAACGTCCCGATCGTCTCCTTGATAAGCCCCGTACGGTCGTAGAACGGCACGACGGTTACCTTGGAGACCGTCCCGTCCGCCAGTACCTTCTGGGGTAATCCCGGTTCCATCTCCTTGATCTTCGCCTTTACGTTATTGATAACCTCCAAGGGGTTGGAGCCATAGCGGGCTACGACCACTCCGCCCACGGCCTCCACACCCTCCTTGTCCAGCCCTCCCCGTCGGGTTCCCGGACCGATATTCACGAAGGCCACGTCCGATATGCGAACCGGCACGCTTTCCCGAACGGTGATGACGGCATTCTCTATATCCTTTACATTCTTGATATACCCCAAGCCCCGGATCAGGTACTCCACCTTATTGATCTCCATCGTCTCGGCGCCGATATCGAGGTTGCTCTTCTTGATGGCGCTCATGATATCCATCACGGAGACGTTGAAGGCGTACATGGCATCCGGGTTCAACTCGATCTGGTACTCCTTCACGAAACCGCCCGCCGAGGCAACCTCGGATACCCCCTCTGCGGAGGATAAGGTGTACTTGACGTAGAAATCCTGTATCGTACGCAACTCCTCGGCGTTCCAGCCTCCGGTAGGTTTACCGGTCTTGGGGTCCCGTCCTTCCAGCGTATACCAATAGATCTGCCCGAGGGCGGTAGCGTCCGGTCCCAAGGTAGGCTGTACGCCTTCCGGCAAGGTTCCCGGAGGCAGGGAGTTCAGCTTCTCCAATATACGGGAACGGCTCCAGTAGAACTCTATATCGTCATCGAAGATAATGTATATGAAGGACATCCCGAACATGGAGGAACTACGGATCGTCTTCACTCCCGGGATACCTAAAAGAGAGGTGGTCAGCGGATAGGTGATCTGGTCTTGTATATCCTTCGGCGAACGGCCCATCCATTCCGTGGCCACGATCTGCTGGTTATCGCCGATATCGGGGATGGCGTCTACCGGAATCGGATTCCGGGGAATGATCCCTCCGTGCCAATTGAAGGGGGACGTGGAAATGCCCCATACGATAATCAGCACTAGTAAAAGTAAGGTTACCACCCTGTTCTCAAGGAAGTAACGAATGATTCTATTTAACATTTGAATGAGCTTTTATGATTTGAAAACATATGAGAACGCTTATTTGTTCGTCTTTGAAGGCAAGCGATCACATGAGTACTCGTGATGCTTTACGCCAGTACTCGCAATGGATTACTCCAGTATTTGCAATGGATTACTCCAGTACTTGCGGTGGATTACTCCAGTACTCGCAATAGATTACGCCGGTACTCGTGCGTAAACAGACGTAAATCGCCTTTTAAAAAGGAAGCCTATACGCTAAATCAAAAAAGTACAATGATGGACGAATAACGGGATAGCGCTATTCTCCTTGGGTGGATTAATAAAGGGATTGGAACGTGTTGTCTCGTCTCGCCCGGCGATCTTATAGGAGTCGAGTAGATCGAACAACAAAACTACAGCGACAGGAGCGGACAATTGCACGAGCGTATTCGCCACATCCTGATCGACGGATAACTTAACATATTCCGTCTCGGTAGAGCAGCACTTATGGGACGTGCCCGCCTCACCGCAACTGGGGCAAGTGTCAAGATACTGCAAACTCACCTCCGCCAACTTACCCATACAATAATGGTAATTCAGCGCAAACCCGGAGGAAACCCCGAGGTAAAGAACAGCGAGTATGAACAATAAAAATCTTCTCATCCCAAGTAATATATTCCGCAAATATATGAATATTTTTTGAACGGGCAATAGGGTGGAAAAAGTGCTCGTAGGGTTGTTAAAATCAGAACCTTTTCTTTATAGCCTTGTTCAAGGTAGGTAATTAATCTAAACAAAACACATTTATGAGACTATTTGTACAAGGAGCAGTATTACTGCTAGGTATGGGATTCTTATCGGCTCCCGCTAAGGCTCAAAAGGTGGTCATCGAGGATGATGCGCCAAATTCGATAGTCCTTGTCAGCCAAGACAAGGCAGGTGATGAAATCGTGAGGATAATGAATGAGACGCAGAGCCCTCGTTTCCACGACCCGAAAGCCCCCCGCTTCGTATTGACCGATCGTAAGGGACGTTTCGCCTTGGGTATCGGCGGTTACGTGAAGGCTACGGCGGAGTATGATTTCGGCGGGATCTCGGATGATGTCGATTTTTATCCGTCCATGATCCCGAATGGTGGGCAGAACTACGTCCGTAACCAGTTCCAGATGGACGCTACTACCAGTACGATATTCTTGAAATTAGTGGGTCGTACCAAACACCTCGGGGATTTCGTCGTGTATACGGCGGGTAACTTCCGGGGAGGCAGCAAGGTCTTCGAGCTCCAGAACGCCTATGTGTCTTTCCTTGGTTTCACGATGGGTTACGATTATAGTACCTTCATGGATCTGGCCGCTCTTCCGCCCTCGATCGATTATGCGGGGCCTGCCGGACAGGTTTTCAGCCGTGCCACCCTGTTACGCTATGAGCGTGCTTTCGGTAAGGGATGGAAAGCGGGTGTAGGTATCGAGATGCCAGTGGTGGATGGCATCACGAACCAAAGCGTGAATATCAGTAACCAACGTATGCCGAACTTCCCTGCCTATATCCAATACGCTTGGAATAAGAGCAGCCATATCCGTGTAGCTGGTATCGTACGTAATATGACGTACGAGAACTTGGTGGCGCAACGGGCCGAGTCTAAGGCCGGCTGGGGCGTGTTTGCCGCCTCTACGTTCAATGTGACGAGCAAGCTGAACTTCTACGGTCAGGCTACTTACGGCCGGGGTATCAGCCAGTTCTTGAATGATATCAGTAATCTGGACGTGGATCTGGTTCCGGACCCCGAGGCCAAAGGCAAGATGCAAGTGCTTCCGATGATGGGTTGGTATGCTGGCTTGCAGTATAATATCACGCCGAAGGTATTCGTCTCCAGTACCTATAGCCAGACTCGTTTATACAGCGAGAATGATTACCCGGTTACTCCGTCGGATCAATACCGCTACGGTCAATACTTGGTAGCCAACATTTTCTGGAACGTGAACGCCAATCTGCAAGTCGGCGCCGAGTACTTGAGAGGTTGGCGTACCGATTTCAACGATATGACCCGCCACGCCAATCGACTTAATGTTTCCGCTCAATATAACTTCTGATAATGTAGCGTTTTGTAAATGTGCCACACCGGGGGATTCTTGGTGTGGCATTTCTTTTCGAGGCGATTGGCAGATCAGCGATTAATAGATGTTCGCCATGCTAACCAGCGGCTCATACAGCTTCTCGATATCCTGCGAATCGATCTCGATCTCTACCTGATCGCCGGGGATAAGGGTCTGTCCAGCAGGAGCCAAGTCCTTGCGATCCCGGTGAATAGTCTTGATGATACAACGTTGGGGGAGGGTGAGGTGATCTACCTCCTTCCCGTCGAAATAGGCACCTGTCATGATCTCGACGAACAGGCTGGAACGCCCTTCGGCACGGAAGGCTGGAGTCGAGATCATCTCGTCATAGAGAACCACGTTAAAGGGCTTTATCTGTAGCATTTCCGTGAAGTAATACGTAAGCCCGCCGACAATGATAGAGGGGTAGAATACATCCAGATGCCCGGTTATCTCCGTAATCAAGACGATACCCGTCAGTGGTGTCCGGACTACCGCCACCAAGAAACCTACCATGCTGATTAACATGATATAGCTGATGCTCTCCGTCTCAATGAAACCATACTTCACCAATAATAAGGCGATGATCTGCCCGAACAATCCCCCGGTAACTAGTGTAGGGATGAAATTCCCTCCCGGCAGTCCGGAGGAGAAAGAGAGAGACGTGAATATCAAGTGGATGAGCATCATCGCCGCTATCCATAAAACGGGGTGATATCCATGCATCGCTTGCATGATAAGGAATTGCTCGCCTCCTCCTGTCAAGTCGATCTCCGTCAATGAGATCGTATACGCTATGATAAGCAGGTACAACATCTTCATATAAGGAGGATGCTTCAGTCTGGTAAAGAAATCCTTGCACCAAAGGGTAAACATCGAGTAAATTTTCCCGAAGACGGAAATAACCACGGCCAGAAATAAGAACAACTTCAGTTGATCTATAAAAGTAGCCTGCGGGGCAATAGCGCTAATCTGCGAGTAGGGGTTGAAGGGAAAAATCAAGCTCGCTACGCCTCCCGCCACGACCCCTGCCAGCAAGGTGGTAATGGCGGTCTTGGGAGCGTCGAACCGTTCGATGGACTCGATCACCAAAAGTGAGGAAGCGAGGGGAGCGGCGAAAGCGGCGGCCAATCCGGCACCTGCGCCGGCGGCCAAAAGTTGCTTGCGCTCTCCAGCCAATACGTGTCCCCATTTGGAAATGATATTCCCCACGTAAGATCCGATCTGTACGCACGGCCCCTCACGACCAAGGGACAGGCCGGCGCTGATTGCTAATATCCCTCCCGTGAACTTGGCGATTAATTGTGTCAACGGGTTCTTATAAGTGATCCTGCCATTGATAACCGCCCGTGTCTGGGGAATGCCCCCACCGGTAATCAGCGGCATCTTCTTGACCATCCAATTCACACAAAGCAATATACCCCATAGCGTGAAGAAGAACAAGACATGGAAATACCAAGGGTAATGACCGTCGAAAAAAAGTTTCCGGCTATTGAATAACTGCTGGAGCAGATAGTGATAAGGTACCGCTACCAACCCGGTCAGCAATCCCACGAAAATGCTTACAAAATAAAGCCTGGCGTCAATAAGTTTCAATTTCCAGATCCGCCAGCGCCTCAATTTTGTTATATCTAAGAGATCATTATCCATCGGACTCACCTTGTTTTCGTTTCCTGTTACAACAACCAAGGTAAATAAGAGGTTTAAAATCTCATTCCATTGAACCTTTTTTTAAAAGCCTTGTTATTAAGATATAGTGTTTTTCATGGTATTAGAATTAAGTTAGATTAGGTTATCCGTCTTGTTCGTGAGAATAGGGCGGTTTTCCTGTTTATAGGGGTTTGTACTTTGAGGCGGTTAGGATTTCTTGGGCGTCGTTGTTTTGCATCAACGCCTCCGGGGTAGATCCCGTCTCCTTTATGTACTGGTTGATGATCTGCCAGCCTATCCAAGTCCCGATATTCCCGGGAGCGTCGTTCCCGGGGAAAATGGTCGGGGTATCCTCGAAATATTGGGAAGTCGTCAGTTGATCCGGGGTATAAAGATGCTTGCGCTCGATGATTGCTTTCCAGATTGTTCCTTCGTTGTCCTTGCACCAGTTGTAGGCCTGTTCGGTGTATCCCATTAGCTCGGCGGCATCGGGAACGCCTAAGGCTTGCGAGAGCAGGTATTTGATTTTTCCCTCGTAAATCATCCGGTCCAGCAATACGTTCTCTTTTCCTGCGAAAGGATATTCGGACATGAGCCAACCCGCCAGATAATCCGGGACTACAAGTCCACGTTGCATTTTCAATTTCTGGGAGTCATAGAAGAAATCCTGATACAAGGGATAGTCCTTTCCCATATACTTATCGATGGAAAGGGAAAGCAGGCTATCGCCTACCAATACGTTCTGGTTGAAACCAGATACATGCATATAGATAGCAGGGATCTGCATCGAGGGGAAATTCTCCTTTAGATAGGCGAATCCGTACCCCAAGGATTTCTCGATATCCTCCACGGAATCATATTGGGTGATAGCGTCACGATACAAGCCTTTCAAGGTAGGCTCCGAGTAATAATTCCGCATTTTCTCGAAGAAGCCGGGAGTCTCGATGGTTTGCAGGTTTAATATGCCTTTCCCGATGATATCCAGCATTTCCGGGTATTGTTTGATTAGTTCGGGTTGCAAGGTGGTATCTCCCGTATCGATCAGCCGGAATAAATCCTTGTCAAAACGATTGATATGCAGGGGTTCGACGGTAGCGTAGTTGATCGTATTTGTGTTTTGCCCGTTGCAGCTCAATAGCGTAGCGGACAAAATGCAGGCCATGATGAGTTTTGTAACCATATCTCTTCGTATAATAATGTAATATGATAAGAAACGGATCGCATGGGGTAATATTGTGTGACTGGCATCTTATTACTACCTTTGCCTCCCTTTTATTTAAGATTCATCATGCGATATACGAACAAACAAATTCTAAAGATCACGTATCCGGTATTAATCAGCTTGCTCATGGAGCATATGATCGGATTGACGGACACCGCTTATCTGGGACGTGTCGGCGAGGTTGAGCTAGGTGCCTCCGCCTTGGCAGGAGTCTATTATCTCGTGATTTATATGCTGGGCTTTGGTTTCAGTGTAGGAGCTCAGGTGCTGATGGCACGTCGTAATGGTGAGGGGGAGTATAAGCGGATCGGCGAGGTTTTCACGCAAGGCGGGCTATTCCTTTTTCTGCTGGCGGCGGTGTTGTTTACGGCCTCTAATCTGCTTACGCCCTATCTGCTCCACCGGATGATCGGCTCAGAAGAGGTGTATCGGGCGACGATGAGCTATCTGGACTGGCGGGTGTACGGGTTCTTCTTCTCTTTTATAGCGGTGATGTTCCGTGCGTTTTACGTGAGTACGACGAATACGAAGATCTTGACGGCCAATTCGGTGGTGATGGTGCTTACCAACGTGGTCTTGAACTATATCTTGATATTCGGTAAGTTCGGGTTCCCCGCTTTGGGGATAGCGGGTGCCGCTATCGCTTCCTCGATCTCGGAAGCTGTTTCCGTATTGTTCTTCGTGATTTATACTTGGAAGAAGATAGATTATAAAAAATATGGTCTGTTCCGTTTTACGAGAGTGGATTTTAGGATGCTGGGACAAATACTGAGTGTCTCTATCTGGGTGATGATCCAGCATGGGATCGCTTTTGGGGGATGGTTTATCTTCTTCATCGCTATGGAGCATCTGGGCGAGCGGCCGTTGGCGATTACGAATGTGGTACGTAGCATCTCCTCGTTCCTGTTTATGTTCGTGAATGCTTTCGCCTCCACGAACAGCTCGCTGGTAAGTAACTTGATCGGCGCCGGGGAGTCGGACCGGGTGCTTCCGCTTTGCCGGAGGATGATCGGGCTATGCTATGCGTTCGTGCTACCGATCGGTATCTTGATCGCTATGTTCCCGTCTACCGTATTGCGTATTTATACGGATAACCCGGATCTGATCGCTAGCTCGATCCCCTCGCTGTGGGTGATGCTGTCCTCTTATCTTTTCGCCGTTCCCGGTTTTATTTATTTCTTTAGCGTATCGGGGACAGGCAATACCCGCCGTGCGCTGGAAATCGATATGGCTAGCATATTCGTGTACGTATTATATATATTGTATGTCGCCGTATGGTTGCGTGCGGACGTGGCGGTTTGCTGGACTACGGAGTATGTATATAATATCATGATCCTTTCTTCTTTCTTCTATCTATGGAAAGGAAATTGGCGTAACAAGAAAATCTGAAGACTTATCTTTTGATTAGTACGGTAATTCGTAAGGATAAATCAAAAAAGACCATCTTGGCATTCACGTTCTGTGTGATATGGCGTTCCGCTTTCGCCAATTCTTCCATCAAATCGATCACGTTTCGCTCGTTGACGAAAGGGGAGAACTTAACGGAGAAGCTAGCCTCGTCCAGATTCATATAATTAAGTTCCGGCGATTGGAACCGGTACATGAAGTTCTCCCGGATCAAATGCTGACAATAGGAGAGGAAGTTTTTTTGTCGTTCCCGTCCGATCCCTGCCATGACGTCCGCCATCGCTTTCATGCCTTTTACGTTTCGTGCCCATGAGTTTCGCATCATGGCCTTGAATTGCTCCAGAAAGAATTTATTTTCCTCGCCCAAGCTAATCGCCTCCATCGCCTTGATAAAACTTCCGGAGGAGAGGTGAGCGACGTGTTTAGCGTCGTCGGGCGAAAGCCCGAAACGGGATACCATGGCATTCATGATCGCATCGGTCTCAATGGGACGGATGTGGATGCGTTGCGCACGGGATTGGATGGTCCCGAGGATAAGGTCCGGTGTCTCGGATACCATAAGGATAACCGTTTTCATAGGAGGCTCCTCTATGATTTTCAGAAGCTTGTTGGCGCAAGTAGGATGTAGTTTCTCCGGCAACCAAACCATCAGGATACGATATTCCGCCTCATAAATCTTTAGGCTCAGTTTATGGATAATCTCATCGCTTTCCTTGGAATAGATGATCGCTTGTGAGTTTCCGGCCTCGATATAATCCAGCCATTCATCCATATTGAAATAGGGATGTTCTTTGAGGAACCCACGCCATTCACTGAGATAATCATCGCAGACCTCTTTCTTTTTCTCTTTCTTGGCTACGATCGGGAATACGAAATGCAAATCGGGATGTGCCAATTCGTCATATTTAAGGCATGACGGGCAACGTCCGCAAGCGTCCGTCTCCGTCCGGTTCGTACAATTCAGATAACGGGCGTAAGCCAAAGCCAGCGGAAACGCCCCGGCCCCCCCTTGCTCCGTGAATAACTGCGCATGGGGTACGATCCCTGTCCGAGTCGATTGCCTCAACCGTTCCTTTACTTCCTCTTGCCCGATGATATCTTTAAAATACATGAGATATTTCCTTTTCTATAGAATAAGGAACGAAGTTACGGAAAAGTATTCAGATATCAAAAGGTGCGGGGTTTTGTAAATATCAATTGACATATATAGAGTAAAACTAAAAACGGATACAATAACAAGTCAAGTCCAATAAAGAATATGTATTTCATTACCTTAGAATTTTAAAAATAACCATACTTAGTACATGATTGTTCAATCGTGTACTTCTATTAGACAACTCAGCGTGGAAAAACCCCTATTGTATCTCAATAAATTTCTTTTGCTATTTTGTAAACGCTATCCGAGGCCATCATTGTGTAGAAATGTAAGCTCGGTACGCCATGAGCGATCAGATCCTTGCACTGCTGTATACACCATTCCACACCCACCTCTTTCGCTTCCGCATCATCTTTACATTTACGTAATTCTGTCGCGAAAGGCTCTGGGATATCCGCACGGAATATCTTCGGAAGAACCGTTAATTGGTTCTTGAAAACGATCGGTTTGATACCGGGGATGATGGGAACCGTGATACCTTCCGCACGGCAACGATCCACGAACGCATAGTACTTGTCATTATCGAAAAACATCTGGGTTACCAGATATTCAGCGCCATTTTTTACTTTCTCCTTTAAGTAATAGATATCGGATTCCATATTGGGTGCTTCCTCGTGTTTCTCCGGATAGCAAGCCATGCCGTACGAGAAGGGAGTCTCTATACCGTCTATCTTGGAACCGTCTAACGCAATACCTTCGTTGAAATGATTTACCTGCTGTTGTAAATCAGTTGCGTGGTCGTGATATAACTCCGGTTTTTGCTGGGAGGCCTCTAAGGTCTTTATATCTCCCCTTAATATTAAGAGGTTGTTTACGCCAAGGAAGTTCAAATCGATCAAAGCGTATTCCGTCTCGTCTTTCGTAAAGCCTTTACATATAATATGGGGTACGGCAGGAATACCGTATTTATTCTGGATAGCCGAAGCGATCGCTACGGAGCCCGGACGTTTACGGATGTTTACTTTCTGGAAACTTCCGTCTGGTAAGGTTTTATAGACGAACTCGCTATGATGGGAGGTGATATTTATGTATTTAGGGTCGAATTCCTTCAACTTGTCAATCACATTATATACCTTCTGGATACTGTTACCTTTCAGCGGCGGTAATATCTCGAAAGAAAAAGCGGTACTCTTACTATTCCTTATCAGATCAATGACTTTCATATTTTAATTATTTTTGACGCGAATGTAGCAAATATACTTCGAAATAGCTTACATTTACGATCATTAATCTAACAAAGCGGCTAACTGAGCGCTTTCGTGTAAACTAAGGTTTTTTAAAGCATGGACTTAACTTACTTAAAAACGCTATTGGGCTTTGTCTCGAATCGTACCCATGATACAACAACTAGTATTCTGGCTTACTGGGAAGTGTTGGAATATTTTCAAGAGCTGTCATTCCCTCAGGCTTCTAAATCTGGTTTACCGGAGGATGAGGTACGGGTAAGATATGTGAGATCGGAGGATGAGTTGAAGTATTTCATATATGCTCCATACAGGGATGCGGATAGCTTCCGTCTGTATGTGGGAGGTGTTCCTAAATATGATCTTTTGTCCGAGCTATATCGTTTGATTCCGGCGGATAAGGATAATGAGCGTTTTCGTAAGCTGTTGGAGAAGAATAAATCTGTAAGCGTGCTCTATACGATTGATTTATCCCCGTCCGGAGAGTACATAGAAGGCTCGTTCCAACTTTCGCCTTATATCTGGGCGATCAGCTGCTTAATTCATGACCGGGAGGTTGATGAGGAGTGGTTGGAGGAACTACTGGAGGATGGAAACGACTTCTTTATGACAATTGAGGATGAGGAAGGGATAGAGTTCTTCTCTCTTTTGCGGCAGAAGACGGTAGAGTTGCTAGATCGACTGCGGATCCGGAGTCTATTTACCGTAAATGATGGATTTAGAAGGAATGATTTGGAGCGGGTTTGTGCCCGTGCGCTAAAATCGGATGATAAGGACTTAAGCATAAGCTTCTATGCGAAAGATTTAAGCAGGGTTCGTAAAAGTCTGCTGGATAAAAGGCCCAATCGTTTACTGGTGAACTATATAAATGCTCCCTTGATGAGTGGAGGGAACCGTCAAAGTATATGCTCAATAGAGAATTATAGGAAATGGTTAGGTCCGGAAAGATATCCGCTGGGCCGTTGGCCTTCTGAGTTCAGCCCGGCGTTGATGCAACAGATGGCTATTAATATAGCGTTGGCCGAAGAAAATGCGGGAGGCTGTGGCATTTTCTCCGTGAATGGCCCTCCGGGAACGGGTAAGACAACATTGCTGAAAGATATTATCGCCGAGTACGTGGTACGGCGTGCCCGGTTATTAGCGGATTTGAATCAGCCGGATGATGCCTTTACAGAGACTCCGCTTTTAGTGAAGTCTTTGGAGGCAGGTAAAAGTCAGAAGACATTTGGTTTGCAGACGGGACGGGGATTGGCCGATTATGGAATTCTGGTGACATCCTGTAATAATACGGCTGTAGAGAATATCACCTTCGAGTTACCCGAGACGAGTAAACTACCTACCGCTGAAGCCATGTCAAAAGCCGGGCACTCTCTAGTCTTTAGTGAGGGTAAAGATTTATTTTTCGGAGATTTGGCTTCCAATATGCTCAATGGAAATACCGATCCGGGAAAACATACGAAACAGGCCTGGGGATTGATATCCGCCCGTTTAGGAAAAGGGGATAATATCCGTTCTTTCAGCGAAATGGTATTAAGGCCGTTTGTTTCCAAGATGAGTCCTAAAAGAGACAATGAGAAGGTTATGCGGGAGTTTAAGAACCGTTTCCCTTCTTTCGATATCGCTCAACAAGAGTTCTTGAAGCAATATCGAATAGTGGAGCGATTGCGGCGGTCGGTCTCTTGTAACGAAGAGGTATTTAGGATGGCGGACGAGAAGATGCAGTCCTCGAATCCTTTGAAGAACGCTGAATTCGACAAAGCAAGGGAAGAACTATTTTATCAAGCTTTGGTCCTGCATGGCTCTTTTGTGATCAATTCCTACAAATGGCGTTGCAACCTTTATTCGCTGTTGGCCTTTTGGGATAATAAATATATGCCGGAGGAGAAAGAATTGATATTCTCACATGTGTTGAATAGCTTGTTTTTCTTGGTGCCTGTGGTATCTACCACATTCGCTTCCGTACAGAAGATGCTGGAGTACATGGGTAGGGAGCAATTGGGATTGTTGATCGTGGACGAGGCCGGGCAAGCCGCTCCCCAATGTGCGGTAGGCGCTTTGTGGCGGGCAAAGAAAGCGATCATCGTGGGAGACCCGAAACAAGTGGAACCGGTAGTCACCACCGATGAGACGTTGATGACTCTCTATCAAAAGAAATGTGGTATCGTATCCTTGTCTTCTTACCTCTCGAAATCCCATTCCGTGCAAGGTTTCGCCGATTTGATAAACCGTTATGGGTCTTGGATTGGAGAGACGTGGGTAGGCTGTCCGTTGGTCGTGCACCGTCGTTGTATCAATCCTATGTTTAGCATCTCCAACCGGGTGTCGTACGACGATACGATGATTCTGGGAATGAAAGATGCGGTGAAAGACGAGGAGAAAAGTCAATTGTTGCTAGATCATTCCTTATGGATCGATGTGCCCGGTAAGAAAGGTACTAGCGCTAAAGGGAATAATGATCATTACGTGGCGGAGCAAGGCGAGGTATGCTTGCGCTTGATATTGGCGTGGATGGGAAAACACCGGGAGAAAGAGGATACCCGGAAATTATATGTGATCTCCCCCTTCACCACGGTTGTGAAAGGCATTAAGGCTGCGGTTAAAGCCGTCTTGAATACGGAGGAGTATAGTGGGCTTAAAGGTAAATTTAAGGGGTGGGAGACTGCCAACTGCGGAACGGTCCATAAATTCCAAGGAAAAGAAGCCGAGGAGGTTATCTTCCTGTTGGGATGCCAACCTTCTTCAACTGGTGCGATAGGTTGGGTAAATAGCAATATCCTGAACGTGGCGGTTACCCGGGCGAAGAAGCGGGTGTATTTTATCGGGGATTATGAGGTGTGGTCTCGGCAGAACCGGAATTTCAGCCCGGAGATTATCTGTTTTTCCGAGGAGGATACAGGGCTTCAACGAATACATTTCTCGGAACTTCCGGATTTTGGGGAGATCGAGGCCATGGAAGAGACTCCAGACTTAGAATTCCCGGGAGCAGAGGATAGCCAAGTAGAATATTTATTGGAAGAAGATGAGATCGATCCGGAAACAACGGAACCGGAGGATAGAAAGCAAGATATACGCCCCATTCCAAGATACTCATTCTTGACTGGTCCGGAATACCATCACCGTTACCGGGTGATTTACTCGCATCCCTATCAACTGATATTTGAGGTCTTGATGACCGATCCGACGGAGACTTTACCGGATTTACCGGTTTCTTTTTACCGTAAGTTGTCCGATTCGCCTTCCTTATGGATGTGTTTGATCTATCCGGTCGCCCTTGATTTCCCAGCGCAAGAGTTGGAGAATGAGTTCGACCAAGTGATAGATTGGTATAATTCGTTATAGGCCGAAATGTAGCCTTCCGCTTGCTTTTTTTAGTTTATAGGCCGAACTATATATAAATTAGCGTATATTTGCGGTACACAAAATCTCCCATAGCGACGGCTATGGGCGTTTTTGCTTTTGAGCGATATTATTAACAGTGTAATTTGTTAATTTTAAACTAATTACAGCAAATTGTATAGATATGGAAAATTTAAATTGGTCTGAGCTGGGATTTGGTTATATCAAGACAGACTACAATGTAAGATGCTACTATCGTGACGGCAAATGGGGTGAGTTGGAAGTTTCTTCATCCGAGATTATCAATATTCACATGGCCGCTACTTGCTTGCATTACGGACAAGAGTCTTTCGAGGGCTTGAAGGCCTTCCGCGGGAAAGACGGTAAGATCCGTGTATTCCGTATGGATGAGAACGCTAAACGTATGCAATCTTCCAGCCGGGGTATCAAGATGGCTGAGTTGCCTGTAGAGATGTTCGAGGAAGCTGTACGTAAGGTCGTGAAATTGAACGAGCGTTTCGTTCCTCCTTATGAGAGCGGTGCCGCTTTATATATTCGTCCGCTGATGATCGGCTTGGGCGCTCAGGTGGGTGTGAAGCCGGCTCCCGAATATATGTTTATGATATTTGTCACTCCGGTAGGTCCGTATTTCAAGGGTGGATTCCAGCCCTCGAAGGTATGCGTACTTCGTGAGTACGACCGTGCGGCTCCTAACGGGACAGGTACGATCAAGGTCGGTGGTAATTATGCCGCTAGCTTGGTAGCCGGCGAGATCGCTCATTCCAAGGGATACGCCGCCGTATTGTATCTGGATCCGAAAGAGAAGAAATATCTGGATGAGTGCGGTCCGGCTAACTTCTTCGGAATCCGTGGCAATAGCTATATCACTCCGCAATCCCACTCGATCTTGCCTTCGATCACGAACAAGAGCTTGCAGCAATTGGCCGAGGATATGGGCTTGACGGTAGAGCGTCGTCCGGTTCCTTTCGAGGAGATCGCTACATTCGACGAGGCTGCCGAGTGTGGTACCGCCGCGGTTATCGCCCCGATCTCGCAAATCGACGATTTGGACGAGAACAAATCTTTTGTTATCGCCAAAGATGGCAAACCGGGTCCTGTTTGCGAGAAACTATATCATAAGCTACGTGCCATCCAGTATGGCGACGAGCCGGATACTTACGGATGGATCTCGATCATTGAATAATATCTTTTGTTTCGTAAGGACTGGAGTGCGCTCCGTCTTTACGAGACAGAATACGTTGATAGGCAATTGTTAGTTTGAACTTTACTTTTTGCAATAAAATTGCAATCTCCGCATTGCAAATGAGAAAAGATGTTTATCTTTGCATCGGTAATTCCAAATTTTCAATTACCAATTATGTAGGTGGAAGCATTCTTTAAAACACATAAATATCTGGTAGAGCATCTGTATTCTCCGGTACGAAGGGGATTGATGGATGAGATCAATTGGGAGGATCGGTTGATCGGTATTAAAGGTTCGCGAGGAGTCGGAAAGACCACTTTCTTGTTAGACTATGCCCGTGAATATTTTGGTGCCGATAATAAGGAATGCTTATACATTAATTTAAATCATTTCTATTTTACGGAACGCACACTCGTTGATTTCGCCGCCGAGTTTCGGGCTAAAGGCGGAAAGGTGTTGTTGATAGACCAAGTGTTTAAGTATTCCAACTGGTCGAGAGAGTTGCGGTATTGCTATGATAATTTCGAGGACTTGAAGATCGTTTTCTCCGGCTCGTCGGTGATGCGTCTGAAAGAGGAGAACCCGGACTTGTCCGGCAAGGTGGTATCGTATAACCTCAGGGGGTTCTCGTTCCGTGAGTTCTTGAACTTGATGTCGGGGAACCAGTTTTCCGCGTACACGTTCGATGAGGTAGTAGAGAATCATCAGGAAATCGCCAAACGTATTTGCTCGGTCGTAAGGCCGATGGCTTATTTCCAAGATTATCTCCATCATGGTTTCTATCCGTTCTTCTTGGAAAAGCGCAACTTCTCCGAGAATCTGCTGAAGACCATGAACATGATGCTAGAGGTGGACGTGTTATACATAAAACAAATCGAACAAAGCTACCTACCAAAGCTACGCAAACTACTCTACTTATTGGCTACGAGCGCTCCTTGTACCCCAAACGTGAGTCAGTTGAGCAAGGATATCGAGACATCCCGGGCCACCGTGATGAACTATATCAAGTATTTGACAGATGCTCGTTTGATGAATATGCTGTATCCGGTGGGCGAATCCTTTCCGAAGAAGCCCTCCAAGGTATATATGTATAACTCGAACCTGATGTACCCCATCCGTCCGATGGAGGTAAATGCCGGGGCGGTGCGTGAGTCGTTCTTTTATAACCAACTACTGAAAGACAATAAGCTGAATGAAGGAAACAAGAACGCCCACTTTCTGGTGAATACGATGTATAATTTCCGGATCGAGGAAAGCATGAAAGTGAAGAACAATCCGGATATGTACTATGCTGTTGATAAGACCGAGATCGGGGAGGGGAACATGATCCCGCTTTGGTTGTTCGGTTTTCTATATTGAGTAAGGATATTTTTTAATACTAATAGTTTTATAGGTCTATGACAAAACAGAAGAAATTTTTAACCTGTGATGGTAATCAGGCCGCTGCTCATATCTCGTATATGTTCAGCGAGGTGGCTGCGATTTACCCCATCACTCCGTCGTCTACAATGGCTGAATATGTAGATGAATGGGCTGCAGCCGGACGTAAGAATATTTTCGGCGAGACTGTAATGGTACAGGAAATGCAATCAGAGGGTGGTGCCGCAGGTGCTGTTCACGGTTCATTGCAAGCGGGTGCCTTGACAACAACCTACACTGCTTCTCAAGGTTTGTTGCTTATGATCCCTAATATGTACAAGATCGCCGGTGAATTGCTTCCTTGCGTTTTCCACGTATCCGCTCGTACATTGGCTTCTCATGCGTTGTGTATCTTCGGTGACCATCAAGACGTGATGTCTGCCCGTCAGACAGGTTTCGCCATGTTGGCCGAGGGTTCCGTACAGGAGGTTATGGACTTGGCCGGTGTAGCTCACTTGGCTACGATCAAGTCTCGTGTGCCGTTCGTGAACTTCTTCGACGGTTTCCGTACCTCTCACGAGATCCAGAAGATCGAGGCTTTGGAGAATGAGGACTTGGCTCCGCTTATCGACCAGAAGGCCTTGGCCGAGTTCCGTGCCCGTGCCTTGAACCCGGAGAGACCGGTCGCTCGCGGTATGGCCGAGAACCCGGATCATTTCTTCCAACACAGAGAATCTTCCAACACGTACTACGAGGCAGTTCCCGCTATCGTAGAGGAATATATGAACGAGGTTTCCAAGATCACAGGCCGTAAATACGGTTTGTTCGATTATTACGGAGCTGAGGACGCTGAGCGTGTGATCATCGCCATGGGTTCTGTTACGGAGGCCGCTCGTGAGGCTATCGATCACTTGATCGCTAAGGGCGAGAAGGTAGGTTTGGTATCCGTTCACTTGTATCGTCCGTTCTCCGCTAAGCATTTCTTGGCTGCCGTGCCTAAGACCGCTAAGCGTATCGCCGTATTGGATCGCACGAAAGAGCCGGGTGCTAACGGTGAGCCGTTGTATCTGGACGTAAAAGACTGCTTCTATGGTCAGGAGGATGCTCCGGTGATCGTAGGTGGCCGTTATGGTCTGGGTTCTAAGGATACGACTCCGGCTCAGATCCTGTCCGTATTCGAGAACTTGGCGTTGCCGATGCCGAAGAACCAATTCACGATCGGTATCGTGGATGACGTTACTTTCACTTCTCTGCCTCAGAAGGAAGAGATCGCCTTGGGCGGTGAGGGTATGTTCGAGGCTAAGTTCTACGGTTTGGGTGCCGACGGTACGGTAGGCGCTAACAAGAACTCGGTGAAGATTATCGGTGATAACACGGATAAATACTGTCAGGCTTATTTCTCTTACGACTCTAAGAAATCCGGCGGTTTCACTTGTTCTCACTTACGTTTCGGTGATCATCCGATCCGTTCTACTTATTTGGTGAATACCCCGAACTTCGTGGCTTGCCACGTTCAGGCTTATTTGCGCATGTACGACGTGACTCGTGGTTTGCGTGAGAACGGTACCTTCTTGTTGAATACCGTTTGGGGCGCCGAGGAGTTGGCTAAGCACTTGCCTAATAAGGTAAAACGTTACTTCGCTCAGAAGAATATCACTGTATATTATATCAACGCTACACAGATCGCCTTGGAGATCGGTTTAGGTAACCGTACCAATACGATCCTCCAGTCCGCTTTCTTCCGTATCACGGGTGTTATCCCTGTAGACTTGGCTATCGAGCAGATGAAGAAATTCATCGTTAAGTCTTACGGTAAGAAGGGCGAGGACGTGGTTAACAAGAACTACGCGGCTGTAGACCGTGGTGGCGAGTACAACCAATTGACGGTTGATCCCGCTTGGGCTAACCTTCCGGATGATGAGGCTGTCGTAAACAACGATCCCGCTTTCATCAACGAGGTAGTTCGTCCGATCAACGCTCAGGATGGCGACTTATTGAAGGTTTCCGCATTCAAGGGCATCGAGGATGGTACTTGGGCGCAAGGAACCGCTAAATACGAGAAACGTGGCGTGGCCGCTTTCGTTCCGGTTTGGAATGAGGCGAACTGTATCCAGTGTAACCAATGCGCTTACGTTTGTCCTCACGCTTCTATCCGTCCGTTCGTATTGAACGATGAGGAGCAGAAGGGCGCCAGCTTCGCTATGTTGGACGTGAAGGCTCCGGCCGCTATGAAAGGTATGAAGTTCCGTATGCAGGTAGACGTTCTCGACTGTCTGGGTTGCGGTAACTGCGCCGATATCTGTCCGGGATTCAAGGGCAACAAGGCATTGTCTATGGTTCCGCTGGAAGGCCAGTTGGCTGAGGCCGATAACTGGAACTACTGCGTAGCTAACGTTTCTTCTAAGCAAAACTTGGTAGACGTGAAGTCTAACGTGAAGAACTCACAGTTCGCTACTCCGTTGTTTGAATTCTCAGGCGCTTGCTCCGGTTGTGGCGAGACTCCGTACGTGAAGTTGATCACCCAGTTGTTCGGCGACCGCGAGATGGTGGCTAACGCTACCGGATGTTCTTCTATCTACTCCGGTTCTGTTCCTTCCACTCCTTATACAACGAACGAGAAGGGTCAAGGTCCTGCTTGGGCAAACTCTTTGTTCGAGGATTTCTGCGAGTTCGGCTTGGGTATGGAATTGGCGAACGAGAAGATGCGTAAACGTTTGGAAGGCTTGTTGCAACAGATCACCGTGGGCGAGCATGCTCCGGCTGAGGCCAAGGAAATAGCCGCCGCTTGGATCGCTAACCAGAACGACGCTGAGAAGACGAAGGAATTGGCTCCGCAAATCATGGCATTCGTTGAGCAAGGCATCAAGGAGGGTTGTCCGGTTTGCGCTCAGATCAAGGAATTGTCTCACTTCTTGGTAAAACGTTCTCAATGGATTATCGGTGGTGACGGCGCTTCTTACGATATCGGTTACGGTGGTTTGGATCACGTGATCGCTTCCGGCAAGAACGTAAATATCTTGGTATTGGATACCGAGGTTTACTCTAACACGGGTGGTCAGTCCTCGAAGGCTACTCCGGTGGGCGCTATCGCTAAGTTCGCCGCTTCCGGTAAGAGGGTACGTAAGAAAGACCTTGGCTTGATGGCTACTACTTATGGTTACGTATATGTGGCTCAGATCGCTATGGGTGCCGACCAAGCCCAGACATTGAAGGCGATCCGCGAGGCCGAGGCTTACGACGGTCCTTCATTGATCATCGCTTACGCTCCTTGTATCAACCACGGTTTGAAGAAGGGTATGGGTAAGTCGCAAGCTGAGGAGAAAGAAGCCGTAGCATGCGGTTACTGGCACTTGTGGCGTTACAACCCGGCTTTGGAGGCAGAGGGCAAGAATCCGTTCACCTTGGATAGCAAGGAGCCGGATTGGAGCAAGTTCCAAGACTTCTTGAAGGGTGAGGTTCGTTTCGCTTCCGTAGCTAAACAATATCCGGCTGAGGCCGCTGAGTTGTTTGCCGCCGCCGAGGAGAACGCTAAATGGCGTCTGCGTAGCTACAAACGTATGGCTGCCGAGAATTGGGATGTAGAGGCTTAATATAACAGGTCTTTTAGTATAGAATGAGGGCGGTGTCTCCGGAAACGGAAGGCACCGCTTTTTTTATGGGGTGGATGGGGGAAGCTGCACATAAGGCGATACGGACCTGTACTACCGTATGTGCCGGCCTGTACTTCCTTATGTGTCAGCCCGCGCTACCGTATCTACAAATCCGTACTAACGTATCTACACGTTTGCACGAACGTATCTGCAAGTTTGCACGAACGTATCTGCAAGTATGTACTAACGTATCTACAAGCTTGTACTACCGTATGCGCGGTTTGTCAGAAGACCGGGATCGAATAGACCAGCCCCAGCGATATACGGTGTGTATCCGGCTCTATGGCTCCCATTCGCGTGGCGGCTTTCTCTAGGATAACGCCCCGGTAGGTGTATAGGACGAATACGAAAAGGTCGAGTTGCTTGAAGGGGAAGAATTCCACGCTACTCTGCGCGTTCCACGAACGGCGGTACATCCCTTTCCGGAAATCACCGTTGCTCTTATACACCCGGGCGGTCTCGTACGCCCCTTTCACGTAAACGTTCCATTGGGGGTGGACACGGTAATCCACGTCGCCGATAATCGATAGGTATTCGGTGTTCATGGCGGTATGAGGCGTTCCGGGCAGACGGCTGACGACCCCATGCTGGTCGATCCCTTGGCGGGTGTACATAACGTCGAGGTACGTTAGCAACGGGCCTTTCTCATAGGTGTTGCCACAGGTGAAATAGTAGGAATAGCGCTTGCGGGTCTGCTGTCCGACGGCGGTGGCATAACGCAGTTGCAAGGTCTTGTCCAGATAATAGCTATTCCAGTTGACCGTGTACATAAAGGGTATCTTGGCCTTGGCGGTACCCTCGGGAAGTCCGGTAGGGTAGATGTCCTCATCGTTACCGTTGCGGTTATTCACGATCTGGAAACAAAGCTCGTGGTCCGGGTTGACTTGCCAGTTGCCCGAGATACCGGCTTGGTAGGCGGTCAGTAAATTATTGAACTCGCTAAACTCTCGTACCCGGATGGAATTGACGTAATACTCGTATCCCCCGAAATTGACGAATTGCTTGCCGATCGTGAAATTGAGATTAGGCCGTGCCTTCAGGTTCACGTACGCCAACTCGAGCGAGGAGGAGAGGTTGTCGAGCGAATAGGGATCGGAGTATTTGTTGAACGACTGCCGGTAATGATACCCCAGCCACTTGCCCACGTCCCCCTTGATCTCCAGCCGGACACGGTTCAGCTTGAAGTTCATACCGTCTAGCTCGTTCCCGACAAACTCAGCGTTGGCCGAGGTGAAAAGCTGGAAGTTCATCTCGGCGCTATTGATCTTGATCTCTCCGTTCGATAATCGTTCCACGAGTGTAGGTTCCCCGTTATTCTCCCGAAGGGTCTCTTGGGCCGTCAGGCTGGCGTTCGTGGCTAGACAAAGCAAGAAAAGTAGAAAATGTTTCCTCATACGATAGATTTAGTTGGTAACAGCCTACAAAAGTATAAAAAACGTCTTAACCAAGATACGTTTAAGGGGATGAAAATGGGTGTTTAGGGGATGCGGACTTTCGTGCTATCCGCATCCCGAGGTGTATACGCTTTCTCTAGCCTCCGTCTAGAACCTCAATTGAGAATTCAATTCCGGGAACTGCGCTTGATGCCAATACGGGTAGATCGGGGTCGTCTGGCTTGCCATATCGAGGCGCTTCACCTGCTCCGGGCTGAGGCTCCAGCCTACGGCCTCTAGGTTCTGCCTTAGCTGCTCTTCCGTGCGGGCACCTATGATAAGGCTGCTTACTGTAGGCCGTTGCAATAACCAGTTCAAGGCGCATTGGGCTACGCTATGCCCGGTCTCCTCGGCTACCTGTTCCAATACCTCCACGATGTCGTACAGGCGTTCGTAAGAAGTAGCCTCGTCAGGTATCGGGCTTCCTCCGCGAGCGACACGCCCGTCCGTCGGGATCGGGTTATTCCGGCGGTACTTCCCGCCCAGACGTCCGGCGGATAAGGGGCTCCAGATAATGGCGCCCACCTTCTGGTCGATGCCTAGCGGCATCAGTTCCCACTCGAACTCCCGGTTCAGCAAGGAGTAATAAACCTGTTGGGCCACGTACCGGCTCCATCCATACCGCTCCGATACGGAAAGCGACTTCATTAAGTGCCAGCCGGAGAAGTTCGAGCAAGCGATATAACGGACCTTCCCGCTCGTCACCAAGTCGTCCAAGGCTCGGAGTGTCTCCTCTACCGGGGTATTCGCATCGAAACCGTGCATATGGTAAATGTCGATATGATCCGTGTTCAATCGTCTCAGGCTCGCCTCGCACGCCTGTATCAGATGGAAACGGGAAGAACCGATGGCGTTACGGCTCTCCGGGCTGAGGTTGAAAGTCGCCTTCGTGGAGATCAAGAGGCGATTCCTCAATCCGTGGATCGCCTTTCCCAAGATTTCCTCGGAAAGACCGTTGGAGTAGACATCCGCCGTATCGAATAGATTCACCCCGGCGTCCAAGCAAAGATTGACCATACGGGTAGCCTCTTCCACCTTGGTATGTCCCCAACCTTCAAAACCATTCGTGCCACCAAAAGTAGCCGTACCTAAACAAAGTGCCGGAACGTATAATCCGGAACCTCCTAGTTGTCTGTATTCCATAAAAAACTATATCTATTATTTGATGAAGGAAATGAAAATACAAATGTAACAAATAAAGTGTATCTTTGTCATTAAAAGAAGATAATAGGTATAAGTATGATTAAGGCAGTATTTTTTGACATTGACGGTACGTTGGTAAGTTTCAAGACGCATAAACTACCGGACTCCACGGTCCGGGCCTTGGACCTGTTGCGAGAAAAGGGAATCAAGGTTTTCATCGCTACCGGCCGCCAGTTGCAATCTATCAATAACCTCGGGACGCAAGAGTTCGATGGCTATGTTACCTTGAACGGAGGATATTGCTTGGCCGGAAAAGATAAGGTTATCTATAAACATAATATCCCGTCGGGGGATATAGAGGCGTTGATCCGCTATCAAGAGAATGAGGAGGCGTTCCCGTGCGCCTTGGTGGAGGAAGATGGGATTTACCAGAACTACGTGGATGATTCTGTGCGACAGCTTTACGACATGCTAGACTTCCCTCATCCTCCCTTGCGTCCTTTGCGTGGCAACGGGGGTAAGGAAGTATACCAGCTGATAGCCTTTTTCTCTCCCGGCCATGAAGAACGTATCATGTCCGTCTTGCCGCATTGCGAGGCTACTCGCTGGAACCCGCTATTTGCGGATGTCGTGCCGCGGGGGAGCAGTAAGGCGGTAGGGATCGATAAGATCATCGAGTATTACGGGATCTCGCTCCACGAGACGATGGCTTTTGGCGATGGAGGCAACGATATGGCCATGCTTCGCCACGCCGGGATCGGGGTAGCCATGGGTAACGCCGGCGACGAGGTGAAAGAGGCGGCGGATTACGTGACCGACTCCGTAGATGACGATGGTGTCATGAACGCTTTAAGACATTTCGATGTTATATAAATAAACAGTTTAATAACGCTAAATCACAAACGCTATGATTGATGAATTGGTAAGCTATAATCGTGAGTTCGTAAAGAACAAGGGGTATGAGAAGTATATCACGAATAAATATCCCGATAAGAAGATCGCCATCGTGTCTTGCATGGATACCCGGCTGACCGAGTTGCTACCCGCCTCCTTGGGCATCAAGAATGGAGACGTGAAAATTATAAAGAACGCAGGGGCGATCATATCCCACCCCTTCGGAAGCGTTATCCGGAGCTTGATAGTGGCGATTTACGAGCTTGGGGTTGTAGAGGTAATGATAATCGGGCATACCGATTGTGGAGCCAAGCACATGAATAGCTCCGAGATGATCGAAAAGATGAAAGAGCGGGGAATCCCGCAGGAACGAATAGATATGATCCGATATTGCGGTATAAACTTCGAGTCGTGGTTGCGGGGATTCGAGACCTCCGAGGCTTCCGTGCACGAGACCGTGGAGCAAATTCGGAATCATCCGCTGATTCCGTCGGATATAACGGTAAGAGGGTTTGTAATAGACTCTGTTACAGGTGAATTAACGCCGGTGGAGTAATCCCCGGCGTATTTAGACTTATTTGCACAATTCATAAATAATCGAAAAAATGAAATATTTTATTATGTTCTACAACATTGTTTCGGATAAAATGGTTATCTTTGTAACGAATTAAGAAAGAAAGATCGTTTTAGGATTATTTATTAACTGGCTTTCCAAGCGTGGGAAGCGTAAAACAAAAAGATTATGATGATGAGAGAAAATGAGAAAAGCCTTCGTGCTTTAGCGATGTTGCGTTATCAAGCAGATCGTTACCAGTCAGCTGGCAATGGTGCCATGAGTCAGCGATTAAACGCTGAGATCCGTCGCCTTATGAGCGAAATGAGTGTAGATGCGGATAAGAACTAAAAGACTGCGTCTTTTTTAAGTAAAGAATTAAAGTAAGAAATAAATTAGATGTCATCTCTTACCTCCGTTCAAAACGGAATGGTGAGAGATAGGAAATGAGGATTACCTTTGGCAATACGGCCGGGTGAGCCTTTTTTTGTGCCCTTTCCTTTCCTTCTCCTTCGCGTATCAGGGAAATTACTTATATTTGTGAATGAAAAAGCTAAAACAATAATCATTTGAACACAAAAGCGATGAAAAAAGCAGGATTACTCTTAATGTCGCTGGCATTAAGTACGGCTCTTTGGGCGGAAAGTCCGGAGAAGAAAGGTTTGGACGTGATAAATAGATCGACCGCCGAGGCGCATATCGGTTTCTTGGCCGATGATGATCTGGAGGGCCGTGAGGCCGGTTTCCGTGGAGGCCGTATAGCGGGAGATTATATCGTGGCGAACTTGAAGTCCTTAGGTATCGATCCCGTGGGCGATTCCTATTACCATCCGTTCGAGGCTTACCATCTGGAACGCCAGAAAAGAGGAGCCCGTTGGCAAGTCCACCCGGACTCGGTGGCCGCTATCAAGCAGACCGGTGTTTTCCAGAAGCTATCCTTGAATAATATATTGGGTAAGATAGAGGGGAAGAACCCGAACGAGATCGTGATTGTCGGCGCTCACTATGACCATCTGGGTATCGACCCGATGCTGGATGGCGACCAGATCTATAACGGGGCGGACGATAACGCCTCCGGAGTCTCTGCCGTTTTGCAGATAGCGAGGGCTTTCCTTGCCACGGGCCAGCAACCGGAGCGAACCGTTGTATTCGCTTTCTGGGACGGTGAGGAGAAAGGGCTTCTCGGATCGAAAGCCTTCGTTCAGTCTTTTCCAGAGATAAAGAACGTGAAAGGATATTTGAATTTCGATATGATCGGCCGTAACAATAACGAGGCGAAGCCTACCCATGTGGTTTATTTCTATACGGAGGCGCACCCTGCTTTCGGCGATTGGCTGAAGAACGATATCAAGAAATACAACTTGAATCTGGCACCGGATTATCGTCCGTGGGATAACCCGGTAGGAGGGAGTGATAACGGTTCCTTCGCAAAGATAGGTATCCCTATTATCTGGTATCATACCGACGGGCATCCGGATTACCATCAACCGAGCGACCATGCCGACCGGATTAATTGGGACAAGGTGGTGAATATCACGAAGGCCTCGTTCCTTAATATGTGGTATATGGCGAATGAGAAAGATTTTTAGAGATTATACTTCTTTTTCAATAGAAGATATCTAATAAAAGTAAGTTAACTTCATCGGCGAAGTAAGTTAACTTACTTTGGCATTTTAATTAACTTACTTTGCTAATGAAGCTGGCTTGCTTTTATATTCTGAAAAAACGCCTGAATTACTGTGATTTCATATCTTACCGCAGATACTTAGTTCTACATGAACTCAAGTCGATTTTAACTTAAAACCGTTTATATTTCTAATTTTATATTGTAAAACATAAAAATAAGGAAAGATTTATTTAATTATAATAACACAATATAATGAATATTTCATATCTTTGCCTCCGATATAAAATGTGCTAGGTATTTTGGCGCCAACTAAATAAAACAACTTCTACTTAAGAAAAGTTCATGTAGGACTCCGATAGTTAGCCCATTTTTTATTTGAACTTAATTACGCTAGAACTCAGGAGTGAGTGTATGTATGTGAATAATTTTAAAAGACAAATGTTTCGCCAAGACATTGTCTAATTATTTATCAATAAAACCATCAGTTATGTTGAAAAACTTTAAACCTGTCAGCTTAATTCTATGTGCGGGTGCGTTATGCTTCTCGGGAAGCATGTATGCCAACATCGCACCTGTTGAGCAAGGTACCTCTATCTCCCAGCAAAACGGGAAAGTAACAGGTACAGTGGAAGATGATTTCGGCCCAGTGACCGGAGCGTCAGTTGTCGTGAAAGGCACGACCAATGGTACGATTACCGATATGGACGGTAATTTCACCTTGGAAGGTGTCAAGAATGGTGATGTAATCCAAATCTCATTCATTGGTTACTCCACCATGGAAATTACGTATACCGGCCAACCGGTAGGCGTTATCAAATTAGCGGAAGACACCCAGAAATTGGATGAGGTCGTGGTTACGGCCTTAGGCATGAAGCGATCTGAGAAGTCCTTGGGTTATGCGATGCAAGAGTTGAAGGGAGACGCTTTGCTGGATTCTCGCGAGAGCAATATCGCCAATGCGTTGTCCGGTAAGGTTTCCGGTTTGCAGGTCGTTCGTTCTAGTGGTAGTGTAGGCGGTTCTTCGAAGATTGTACTTCGTGGTGCGAACTCTTTGACCGGTTCTAATCAGCCGTTGGTAGTTGTAGATGGTACTCCGATGGATAACTTCACCGGTGGTGTAGATGATGCTTGGGGTAACTCCGGTACGGATATGGGTAACGGTCTTTCGGATATCAATCCAGAAGACATCGAGTCTATGTCTGTATTGAAAGGTGCTTCCGCTGCCGCTCTTTACGGTTCTCGTGCCGGTAATGGTGTTATCTTGATTACGACGAAATCAGGAAAGAAGAATGATGGTCTGGGTATCAATGTGAACTTTGGAGTTACGGCGGATACTCCTTTTATGTTGCCGGAACTGCAAAGTTCTTTCGGACAGGGTTCTGTTGGTGCTTACAATGACCAAACCAATCTGAGCTGGGGTCCGAGGATTGAAGGACAGACTATTACTACGTATGACGGACGTCAAGTGCCAATGGCCGCTTATGACAATATTGGCGCTTTCTTTGGTACAGGTACCTCTTTCAATGAAGGCGTAAGTTTCCAGCAAGATGTGAATGGAACCTCTATGTTCTTTTCTTTCAATCGCCAAGATGACTCGGGTGTAACCCCAGAGCAAAGTCTGAATAAGACGAATTTAACGTTACGTGCTACCTCATTTTTGGATGAGGCTAAGAAATGGAAGGTGGATGCGAAGGTGAACTATGTAAACCAAAACGCCCATAATCGTCCGATCATTGGTATAAACCCATCCAACGCATTTTCAACCGTTTATAATTTGCCTCGCTCTTTGAATGTTCTTGATTTTGAGAACTGTGTGGATGATCAAGGGAAAATGGTTTGGTATGATAAAAGTAATAGTCCACAGGAGAACCCTTATTGGGTAACTCAATACCGTCAGAACGACGATACGCGTAATCGTATTTTAGGAAATGCTTCTTTAAAATATGCTCCTACGGATTGGTTTGATATCGAGCTGAGAGGAGGTACTGACTATTATACTACCACGACTACTCAAAAGTTATATTCAGGAGGTAATACGAAGCCGGAAGGTAGCTATTCTGAAGGTTCTGAGACATTCTATGAGAATAACTTTAGCTTCTTGGCTACGGTGCGTAAGGATGATTTGATCAGCAAATTGGGTGGTTTTGTTACATTTGGTGGTAACATCATGCAGCAGAAACGTACCAAAATGAATGCAAGTGCGGGAACGTTGTTGGTTCCTGATTTGTTTGATGTCAATAATGGTGTTGATAAACCTTCTATTACATCTTCTTTGACCCAGCGTAAAATGAACTCTTTGTACGGATCTCTCCAGTTGAACTGGGATGGTTGGTTGTTCTTGGATGTTACGGCACGTAATGACTGGTCATCCACTATGTCAAAAGAGAATCGTTCTTATTTCTATCCTTCTGTTAGCTTATCTGCTGTAATCTCTGATATGGTACAGAAAAACGGAGGAAGTATGCCTGATTGGTTTAGTTTCGCGAAGGTGCGTGCTTCTTTCGCTGAGGTAGGTAATGATTTGGATCCTTATCAGTTATATAATGTATATACAATTTCTAAGGATGCTAATGGTAATAGTATGGCTTCTGCCGGAAGTACCTTGTTTGACTCTTCGGTTAAGAGTGAGTTGATCAAGTCTTGGGAGGTTGGTGCCGACTTACGTTTCTTCAATAACCGTTTTGGTATTGATGCCGCTTGGTATAAGACAAATGCGACCAATCAGTTGCTGAATATTCCGATGGATGCTTTTTCCGGATATGAATCTCGAAAAGTGAATGCGGGTAATATCCAGAACCAAGGTTTCGAACTTTCGTTGAATGGTGCTATTATGCAGACTGCTAGTGGGTTTAACTGGGATGCGCAAGCTCATTTCTCTTTGAATAGAAGTAAGATCTTGGAATTAACCGAAGGGGTGACTGTCTATGATATCAAGACTGTGGATGTCTTACAGATTGCCGCTACCGAAGGTGGTAAATATGGTGATATTTATGGACAGAAATTTGTTCGCCACAATGGGCAGGTCGTGGTAGGTGAAGATGGTCTTCCTTTGATTACGACAGATAAAGAGTTGATTGGTAATCAGAACCCGGATTGGATGCTTGGTCTCACGAATAATTTCTCTTATAAGGGTTTTGATTTGAGTTTCTTGATCGACTTCCGTATAGGTGGTGAGATTTACTCGGCGACGACTTCTTCTTTGCATAAGAATGGTAACGCTGCCGGAACGGTCGTGAATGGTGATCGTGCTGATTTCGTGGTTCCAAACTCAATCATGAAAAAAGGTGATGAGTATGTGAAGAATGATGTCGCTGTTACGCCTCAAAGATATTGGGAGCGTATCGCTTCTTCAGGAAACTATGGTTTGCCGGAGGTGTTTACGTATGACGCTACGAATATCCGTTTGAGAAATATTACTTTAGGATATACGTTCAATAAGAATTTGTTGAAGAAAACCCCGTTCCAAAAGTTGCGTCTGTCCGCGACTTGTAATAACGTATGGATGATTGTTTCTCATTTGCCGGGTATCGATCCTGAATCTGTGGCAGCTACAAATACGAATGCGGTAGGATTCGAGAATGGTGGCGCGCCTACAAATCGTTCTTATACATTTAATTTAACTGTAGGATTCTAATAGAAAGGAGATAATATGAAAACGAAAAATATCATTATATTAGGAGCCTTGGCGGTCGCTTCATTGACAACGGTTACAAGTTGTAATGACTTTGAGGATATCAACAAAGACCCGAATAAGGCTGATTTGGAGCAAGTGGAACCGGAATGGTTCTTGAATGGCTCCATTGGAGATGCTCAAATGAACCCTGAAATAGCAGAACGTATTTTTATTTTGTATTGGAAGCGGGCTGCTCGTTTTGATCGGGGTAGCGGTTTCGCAATCGGTACGGATAATGATGACTATAATAGATTATACTTGACTTCGAACTCGTATGGCGTAGGTTGGTTGAATAAGGCGAATCAAGCGATAGAGGTCGGAGAGGAGAAAATCAAATTAGATGTGGATAATGCCTATCCTTATTATCGGAATATCCCGAATATGGCTCGTATTTGGAGAGCTTATTTGAACTCTGAATTGTCTGATAACTTTGGCCCGATACCGGCGTTATCTGCTTTTACCGGTGTTCCTGGAGAATATAATAAGGTGGAGGATATCTATACCTATATATTGAAAGAGTTGAAAGAGGCGGTCGCTTCTTTGGATGAGAGCATTGATATGAGTGCGATGTCCAAATATGATCCGTTTTTTGGTGGTGACATAAAGAAATGGAAAAAGTATGGAAACTCTTTGCGTATGCGTCTAGCGATGCGTTTGACTGCGGTCAATCCTTCTTTGGCGCAAGCTGAGTTTGAGGATGCTGCCAAGGGTGAGTTTATCGCCTCTATGGATGATATCGCCCAGGTTGCGGAGAAAGATGGATGGGATCCGTATACAGGTGTCATGACAAGAACTTGGAATAACCAAGCGATGTCTACTACTTTCAATAATCTCGTAGTGGGACTAGGCGGTGTGGAATTTCCTGTTCCTGATGAGTTGAAATCCAATTTGAAAGATCCTTATACTTACTTAGGCCAGAATGTCAGCCTGCATTTCCCAACAACCACAAATGATCCTTGTGCGGGCTATTTTTTCGATGGTATCCCACAATATATCGATCCTCGTGCGCCTCAGTTGTATAGCATTCCGGGGTATGATGACGGAGTGGTTTATCCTTCTTATATAGGTGCCGCTTCCGAGGTAAAGGATGAGATAACATTGATTGCGGGAGATTATACGGATGTGCTGACCGGACAAAAAGTTTCCGCGCCGGAAGTAAAACTTCCCATGAAATATTCTTGGACGACCGTTGTTGCCGGAAACTGGAACGATAAGGCCGGTTTAGTTGGTGACTATACAAGTTATAACTACAACTTCCCTTCTTTGGCTGATAAGTTCCGTCATAGCACGAACAAACGTGTATGGTTTGGCCCGTGGGAAAGTTATTTCTTGTTAGCGGAAGCTGCGGTTTATGGTTGGAATGTTCCGGGTAGCGCAAAGGATAATTATGAGAAAGGTATCGCCGCTAGTTTTGAATATAACGGTGTTTCCGATAAACTCTTAGAATATTTGCAATCTAAGGCTTATAACCGTGTAGGAACATCTGTAGCTTTCGATCATACGGTAGAGGCTAAGGCTTATACGATCAACTATTACGATGCATATACGAAACAGAATAAGACAACGACTTATGAGTATCCTAAAAATACGATCTATAAGAATGGTCAGTATAATAATGATGCATTGACTAAGATCATTACGCAGAAGTTCATCGCTCAGAATCCTTGGTTGCCTTTGGAAGTGTGGTCTGATCACCGTCGTTTAGGTTTGCCGTTCTTCGAGAATCAAGCTGTAGAGGCTGCTTACAATCCAACTAACCAAGTGTTGTTAACTCCTGCTACTTGCAAGGAATGTAAAGTAGAGTTCTACCCGAAGCGTCTTCGTTACCCGGCAGTTCTTCAAACCAATAACTTGGAAGGGTATAACCAAGCTTTAGAAAGACTTGGTGGTCCGAACATGACGACAACTTCTTTGTGGTGGAATATGAAATAATATGAATAGTATTTTTACTGCAAAATAATAGGAATCCTCACGTTGGGATGTATCATCATTCAACGTGAGGATTTATGTTTTTAATGTTAAACTTTTAAATTTTACAGTTATGAGAAAGTTATTAATGGTATTGTTTTTATTTGGAACAATTAGTGTTTTTTGCAATGCCCAAATAGATGGTTATTATGTAAAAGACAGTGGTAATCTAGCGCTTTTTGCGGATGGAGAACCTAGGACTAGTAATTCAATTGGTATTGAAGCTGGGAAATCAGTGGAAATTCGTTTTACTCAACCTTCTACTGGAGATTTCTTGTGGCAAAAAATGAGTGGTAGTGACTATATTCAATTTAATCCCGGTGGGTCTGGACGTTTTGCGTTAATTTGGACACAGAGTGCAAGTAAAGGGGACTCGGCTGTTTTTTGTGTCACAGACAAGAATGGTGATGTGCTGACGATTACTATTCATGCTTATTAGACTTTATAGGAAATAAAGATATCTACTTCTTGTCTTTTCTTGTCTTTTGACAACTTTGTATTGTAACTGATTCGGAAATTATAGAGAATAATATTCTTACGAGAAAAGGGCGTATCGATGTAAATGTCGGTACGCCTTCTTTTTTTTGTGGTGATGATTTGTATGGGTAAACTGGAACTTTTATTGGCTTCTGAAGTGAATAACTAACGGCTTCCTGCCTCTTTTACGGTTTGGTTAAAATTTCTGTAAATCAATTTTTTATGGATGTTAGTAAGGATAACTCTTATTCGTTTTGTCTGTAAGGAGAGAGTAGTTGCGGTATCCTCACCAGTTACCTCTTGTATATGTTAAACTCAAAACATATCTGCCCTTTTTATGTTTATACAGGATAAATGACATTTGTTGACGCAAAAACTAAAACATTGTCTAGAAAAATAAACAAAAAACAGTAGTTATGTTGAAAAGATTCAGACCAGTCAGCTTAATCCTGTTGGTAGGGGCGCTTGGGTTCTCGGGAAACTTATACGCCACGCCTATGTCCGGGATTCCGAGGGTTGACATTTCACAGCAAAACGCAAAGGTGTCGGGAATAGTTGAGGATGCCTTAGGACCCGTTACCGGGGCGTCCGTAATCGTGAAAGGAACTACCAATGGTACTATGACCGACTTGGACGGACATTTTACCTTGGATAACGTGAAGAAAGGGGATATCATACAGATATCGTTTATCGGTTATACCTCGCAAGACATCCCGTATACTGGCCAGTCCGAGATTACGGTTAAACTCGTGGAAGATACCCAGAAACTCGATGAGGTGGTGGTGACCGCCTTGGGTATGAAACGGGATAAGAAAGCCTTGGGTTATGCCATGCAGGAGTTGAAAGGGGATGACCTCTTGGCCTCCCGTGAGCCGAACTTGGCGAACTCCCTTTCCGGTAAGGTTTCCGGTTTGCAGATCGTCCGTTCAAGCAATGGCGTAGGAGGGTCTTCTAAGATCGTACTTCGTGGTAACAACTCCTTGACGGGTAGCAACCAGCCCTTGATCGTCGTAGACGGTACCCCGATGGATAACTTCACCGGTGGCGTGGATGATGTATGGGGTAACTCCGGAGCGGACATGGGTAACGGCCTTTCGGATATCAACCCGGAAGATATCGAGTCCATGACGGTATTGAAGGGTGCTTCCGCCGCCGCCCTTTATGGCTCACGTGCCGGTAACGGCGTGATCTTGATCACTACCAAGTCCGGACGTAAGAACGAGGGACTCGGTATTACGATCAACGCCGGTATCACCGCCGAGACGATTTTCCTGAAACCTGATTTACAGAACGACTTCGGACAAGGCTCCGTGGGCGTTTACGATAACCAATCCCGCCTTAGCTGGGGACCGAAAGCCATGGGACAAATGGTAACCGATTGGAGAGGCAACCAAATCCCTCTGCATACTTATGATAATATCGACGCTTTTTTCCGCACCGGAACCTCCTTTAACGAGGGTGTCAGCTTCCAGCAGAACATAAAGGGTACGGCGGTATTCGCCTCCGTAAACCGTTCCGACGATGCTAGTATCACCCCACGCTCAAAACTAAACAAGACGAATATTACCTTGCGTGCCACCACTTTCTTGGATGAGGCGGAAAAGTGGAAAGTAGATGCCAAGGTGAATTATATCAATCAAAACGCGCATAACCGCCCGATTCAGGGCGTGAATCCCTCGAACGCTTTCAATACGATCTATAACCTGCCTCGTTCCTTGAATATCCGCGAATTTGAGGATGACGTGGATGAGCAAGGCAATATGATTTGGTATGACGCCTCCAAGAATCCGCAGGAGAACCCTTATTGGGTGACCCGTTATCGCCAGAACGAGGATACCCGTAACCGTTTGTTAGGAAATATCTCCTTGAAATATGCCCCGACCGATTGGTTCGATATTGAGTTGAGAGGTGGTACGGATTATTATACCACGACGAAGAGCGAGAAAGTATATGCCGGTGGTAATACCAGTCCGAGAGGTCTGTATACCGAGGGATCGGAGACCTTCTATGAGAATAACTTCAGTTTCTTGGCTACGGCCCGGAAGGATAACTTGATCGATCGGCTGGGAGGCTTCGTTACTTTCGGTGGTAACTTGATGCTCCAGCAGCGTAATAAGATGAACGCTTCTGCCGGAGAGTTGTTGGTGCCGAACTTGTTCTCGCTGAATAATGGCGTGAATAAGCCGACAGTCACTTCCGAGTTGATCCGCCGTCGTATGAATTCCTTGTATGGGTCGTTGCAGTTGAACTGGGATGGTTATCTGTTCTTGGATGTTACGGCACGTAACGATTGGTCGTCTACGATGTCGAAAGCCAACCGCTCTTATTTCTATCCATCTGTCAGTTTATCGCTTGTGATCTCAGATATGTTGCCGAAGATTGGCGGAAGCATGCCGGATTGGTTCTCTTTCGCTAAGGTACGTGCCTCCTTCGCTGAGGTAGGTAACGACTTGGATCCGTATCAATTATATAACTTCTACTCTGTAGGCAAGGACCCCAACGGGAATACGACGGCGAAACCGGGTAAGGTACTTTACGACTCGGACGTACGTAGCGAGTTGATTAAATCATGGGAGGCCGGTTTCGATATCCGTTTCTTCAATAACCGATTGGGCTTGGATGCCGCTTGGTATAAATCCAACGCTACCCGCCAGTTACTGGATTTACCGATGGATCCGTTCTCCGGCTATGCTTCCCGTAAGATTAACGCAGGTAACATTCAGAACGAGGGTTTGGAGATCTCCTTGAACGGTACGATTCTAGACAATCCCGCCGGATTGAGCTGGAGCTCTACGGCGCAGTTCTCCTTGAACCGGAATAAGATCAAAGAATTATACGAGGGCGTGAATCTATATGATATAAAGACGTTCGACGCTATCCAGATCGTAGCTCCGGTAGGTGGTTATTATGGTGAGATCTACGGGCAGACCTTTATGCGTGTGACCGATGAGAATAGTCCTCACTATGGAAAGATCGTCGTAGGTGATGATGGTTTGCCTTTGATCTCTACCGAGAAGTCGAAAGTAGGAAACCAGAGTCCGGATTGGATGATGGGTTGGACCAATAATTTCTCTTATAAAGGTTTTAACCTGAGCTTCTTGATAGACTTCCGTATCGGTGGTAGCATCTATTCGGCGACAGCCTCCAACCTGTATACCCGGGGTAACGCCGCCGGAACAGTGGTGAATGGTGATCGTGCCGAATTCGTGGTACCGAATACCGTGGTTCAACAGGGTAGTGGTTATGCGGAGAATACGGTCGCCGTCACTCCCCAGAACTATTGGGAGCGTATTGGGTCTACCGGAAATTATGGTTTACCAGAGGTTTATACCTATAGCGCCACCAATGTCCGTTTGCGTAATATCACCTTTGGCTACGAGTTCAATCGACAGATGTTGAAGAAAACGCCTTTTCAGCGTGTACGTCTATCCGCTACTTGTAACAATGTTTGGATGATCCATTATAACTTGCCGGGTATCGACCCCGAGTCTGTTGCCGCCACGAATACCAACGCTACCGGATTCGAGAATGGAGCTGCGCCGACCAGTCGTTCCTATACGTTTAACGTAACCGTGGGATTCTAATGGAATACATGATAATTTGAATTACGATAAAAATGATGAAGATGAAAACAAGAAATATACTTTTTACCGGATTGGTATCGGTGGCTGCTCTTCTTTCTTCCTGTAATGACTTTCAGGAGATCAATGAGGACCCGAATCTTGTGGGAGAGGATAAGGTGAAGCCCCAATGGTTCCTGAATGCCTCTATCATGGGAGACCAGATGAACCCAGAGATAGCCGAGCGTATCTTTATCTTGTACTGGGACCGTGCTTCCCGTTTCAATAGGGGAAGTGGTTTTACGATCGGTACGGATAACAATGATTATAGTACGATCTACTTGAGTAATGATTACGCCGTAGGTTGGCTGAATCAAGTGACCAAAGCGATCCAGCTGGGAGAGCGGATGGTTGCCAATGGGGAGGCGGATACCTATCCCTATTATAAGAACGTAATCCAGATGTCCCGTATCTGGCGTGCTTACTTGAACTCGGAAGTCGCTGACGGTTTCGGGCCGATCCCAGCGTTAGCCGCTTTCTCCGGTGTACCGGCTGAGTACGATAGTGTAGAGGCTATCTATCAATTTATATTGAAAGAGTTACGGGAAGCTGAGTCTGCGTTGGACCCCTCCTTGGATATGTCCGCTATGGCTAACGAGGATGCTTTCTATGCGGGAAATGTTGCGAAATGGAAGAAGTACGCCAACTCCTTGCGTATGCGTTTGGCGATGCGTATCTCGGCTGTCGATCCTGCCTTAGCGAAAGCGGAATTTGAGGATGCCGCCTCTAAGACATTTATTTCCGAGCCAACCGATATCGCTTCCGTGCAGGAGAAAGAGGGTTGGGATGAGCTGACGAGCGTGATGTCTCGTCCTTGGAATGGGCAGGCGATGTCCGTGACGTTTAAGAACTTGGTAGTTGGTTTGGGTGGACAGGAATTTCCGTTGCCGGACTCCTTAAAAAGCCATTTGAAGAATCCATACGATTATCAAGGTTTATATTTGAACCAGCACTTCCCGCTGACGACGAATGATCCGTGCGCCGGTTTCTATTTCGACGGTATACCTCAATATGTAGATCCCCGTGCCCCGAAGTTGTTTAGTGTAGTGGGCTGGGATGATGGTGTGGTTTATTCCGATTATATCGGTGCGGCCAGCGAGGTGAAGCCGGTTCACTTGAAGAATCCGGCGGATAATACCCAGAATATGTTGACGATCGATCCGAAATATACGTGGGGCACTTGGGTCGCCGGAGAATGGGACGTGAAAGCCGGTCTGGTAAGTGAGCTGACAGGTAAGAATTATAATTATCCCTCTATATCGAAACAATATCGAATGAGCACCAATAAGCGTGTCTTCTTCGGCCCGTGGGAAAGTTACTTCTTATTGGCGGAGGCTGCGGTGAAAGGCTGGAAAGTTCCGGGAACGGCTAAATCCAATTATGAGTCTGGTGTTACGGCTAGTTTTGAGTATCATGGCTTATTGAGCCAAGTCGGTGATTACCTATCGTCTCAGAAATACAACCGTGTAGGTACTTCCGTCGCTTTCGACCATACGACAGAGGCGAAATCATATACGATCCGTTATACGGACCCCTATACGAAGGAGGTAAAAAGCCGTACGTATGAATATCCCCATAACTCGATCTATCGGAATGGCGCTTATAATAATGACGCCCTTACGAAGATTATCACCCAGAAATATATAGCGCAAGTTCCTTGGTTGCCGGAAGAGGCTTGGAGCGATCATCGTCGTTTAGGTCTTCCTTTCTTCGAGAACCAAGCGGTAGAGAAGGATTACAACCCATTGAATCAAGTTCCTTTGACGGTCGCTACCTCTAAGGAATGCCGTTGGGATTTCTACCCGAAACGTTATCGTTATCCGGCGAATATCCAAACGAATAATCAAGCGGGTTATGCGCAAGCTCTCCAGCTTTTGGGCGGCCCGGACTTGACGACTACTCCACTTTGGTGGAACGCTAAATAGCGAACCTGCTTGGTCTGTTTTATATATACTTTTTCGGTGTCACGCATTTATTTGTGTGGCACCGTTTTTTTGAGATTTACTCAATCGTGCTTAGCCATTTCTCCAGTTCGTCAGTCCATTGACGTTTGTATACGAAGTTGTCCCGGAACCCAAAACTATGGCCGCCTTTTGGGTAAATATGTAAGGAGGCGGACACCTTGTTTTTTAGCAAAGCGAGATAATAAAGCACGCTATTCTCCGGGCTAACCGCCTCGTCATCCGAAGCCAACGCTATAAAGGCGGGAGGTGTCAGTGCGTTTACGTGCAATTCCAGAGAGAAAGCTTCCTCTTCCTCATGCGTGGGATTCGCTCCTAATAGCCGTTCCCTCGATTTAAGGTGCGTTAAATGAGGTAGCATACTGATAACCGGATAAAGGAGTATTTGGAAATCTGGACGTGCGTCGTCTACCCCGAATATTGCGGCATGCCCGGCGATATAACCGCCAATGGAGGCACCCATGACACCGACCTTCGTAATCTTCCACTCTTCCGAGTAATTATGGAGGATGCGGAGACCTTGGCGAACATCGTCCAGAGGAACTTCCCTATGTCCGTTCGGCATCCGGTATTTCAATACGGCATAAGTAATACCTTGCGCGTTAAACCATGCGGCCATATCACGCCCCTCATGTCCGATCGAAATCTTGGAAAGTCCGCCACCCGGACACATCAAGATCGCCTTGCCATTCGGCTTCGTCGCCGGATAAACCAATAGGGAAGGGTTCGATATATTGGATATGGCATTCGGGGCATCTTCCAATTCTACGCCGGCCAATCCATTACTAGTGGGCGCTCCATCCGGCCAAAGTAGGATAATCCTATTTTTCTGTTGTATTGTTTCCATTTTCTATATTCTGAATTGTGTTTATAGTATAAAACAACGTTGGCCTTTGATTAGTTTAGCATTCAAGATCTTTTCGAATCATCATCGTATATAAAAAAGTCCGGAAAAGACGAGGAAAATCACCCTCCATCCTTTTCGGACTTTTATCCTATTACATTGAAAGATAAATTATTGCATACCTTCCGTAGTCATTTCCTTATTGATCTTTTTAACTAATCCCTGAAGAACGGCACCCGGGCCTAACTCGATGAAATGAGTGGCACCGTCGGCGATCATGTTCTGTACGCTTTGGGTCCAACGTACCGGGGCGGTTAACTGTGCGATCAAGTTAGTCTTAATTGTTTCCGGGCAAGTCTCGGCTTTCGTGCTTACGTTCTGGTAAACCGGGCAAGAAGGTTTATTGATCGTCGTAGCCTCGATAGCGGCAGCCAACTCAGTACGAGCTGGTTCCATCAATGGAGAATGGAACGCTCCACCTACTTTCAACTTCAAGGCACGCTTAGCGCCTGCGGCCAATAACTTCTCGCAAGCCTGATCGATACCGGGGATAGAGCCGGAGATTACCAATTGGCCCGGGCAATTATAGTTAGCGCAAACCACTACCTCGTCCTTGATGCTCGCGCAAATTTCCTCAACCGTCGCATCCGGCAAGGCTAATACGGCGGCCATTGTAGAGGGAGTTGCCTCGCAAGCCTTTTGCATAGCCATGGCACGTTTGGAAACTAATACCAAGCCGTCCTCGAAAGACAATGCTCCGGCAGCTACCAAGGCAGAGAATTCTCCTAATGAGTGACCTGCGGTCATATCCGGTTGGAATTGATCACCTAATGTTTTCGCGAGAATGACAGAGTGTAAGAAGATCGCTGGTTGAGTAACTTTGGTTTGTCTCAGATCCTCGTCTGTTCCGGCAAACATTAAATCCGTGATACGGAAACCAAGGATCTCGTTAGCCTTCTCAAACATCTCTTTAGCAAGAGGATTATTATCGTAGAGGTCTTTGCCCATACCTACGAACTGTGCCCCCTGACCGGGAAATACGTACGCTTTCATCTTTCTAATTTTTTTCTAATTTCAGTTTTTTAAGACGGTGCAAAGGTAATAAATTTGGAATAATGAGGCTACTATTCATTACAAATTGTATCTTTGCCCCCATAGAAACGAGAATATTAATGACTAATATTATAATATCATGAATGAATTACTATTTTTAGGAAACTTAGGTACAGGCGAGATCGTGATCATCGCCATTGTTGTGTTATTGCTTTTCGGTGGTAAGAAAATTCCTGAGCTGATGAAAGGTATCGGTAAGGGCGTGAAGAATTTCAAGGACGGTGTAAAAGGATTGGAAGACGATATCAAATTAGACGATACGGAAAAGAAGTAAAGGAAGATGCAACAAGAAGAAATGTCATTCTGGGATCACCTAGAAGAACTTCGTTGGACTTTATTTCGTTCTATTTTAGCGCTCTTTGTTTTTGCTATAGCCGGGTTCTCGGTAATGCCGTGGCTGTTCGATAATGTCGTGATGGCCCCGTGTAGCTCCGATTTCATCGTCTATCGGGAAATGTGTAAGATTAGTTCTCATTTTTCTTTTCTCCCGGACTTTTGTAATGATACTTTCCATGTGAACATTGTCAATATCAAGCTGGCTTCCCAGTTCTTCACGCATATGACAAGTTCTTTCTGGTTGGCGTTATTATTGACTTTCCCCTATTTGATGTGGGAGATCTGGAAGTTCGTAAGTCCGGCTCTTTACGAAAATGAGAAGAAAAATGTACGTTGGGTATTCTTGTTCGGAACGATAATGTTCTTTATCGGATGCTCAGTGGGTTATTTCTTGGTGTTCCCGATGACACTACGTTTCTTGGCGACTTACGAGTTGAGTGCCGCCATTACGGAACAGGTATCCCTTGATTCTTACATGGATAACTTCTTGATGTTGATATTCGTGATGGGAATCGTATTTGAGATGCCATTGGTATCTTGGCTATTATCTCAGATAGGGCTGCTAAACCGCTCGTTCTTTCATAAATACAGACGGCATGCTGTTGTCGGCTTGTTAGTTGGTGCGGCGTTCATCACTCCAAGTAGTGATCCGTTTACGTTAAGTATCGTATTCTTACCGCTCTACGGTTTGTATGAGTTGAGTGCGTTCTTCGTGAAAAAAGCCCCAAAGGAAGAAGACGAGGAGAATGAGGAAGATAATAATGAGGAATAAATCCCGAAAGTTATAATAATGTAATATAAAAAAGACGTAACTCTGTTTAAGGGCTACGTCTTTTTTTATTATTTCAATAAAGGTAACCGGTCCAGCATATTCCTTAGCTTGATGGCTATACGAGGCATCGGCTCGGCTACCGTAAGACCTACCAGATCATACTTGGATGCTATATTGTTGATAACACGTACGACCTCGTCTATTTTCATCCCGTTAGGCTCTACGCCGACTCCCGCTATCATATCCGCCGGATCGATTACGTCCATATCGAAGTGAACGACAACTTTGGATGCGCCCGTCCCTTTTAACCACTTGAGGATGGAGGAACTATCCTTCGCCACCTCCTCTGGTGATAAACCTTTTATACCTAAGTTCTTCTGCCGTTCTTTCATGCCCTCATCCCACGAGCGTAAACCTACGATTAAGGTATTCGAGACCTTGAACTTTCCCGGTAATAATTGAAGAATCTCTTCATCACCCATCCCTAGACAGGCCGTAAGGGCCATCGCATGATATCCCTTATACTCGTCATACGGCAAGTTTATATCCGGATGTGCGTCTATCCAGACAATGGCTATATCATCCGGATATTTAGCAGCCAGATAGGTGAAGGGTACGACACTTACCGAACATTCGCCCCCTAAGGTGACAATCTTTTCTGGAGCGTTTTCGTGCAGTAATTCGAGGGCTGCTTTTGTTTGTTTCAGAATAACCTTGCGGGCGCTGATCCCTAGATCCGTTTCTCTATCGTTTATATCTAGTGAGATGGGTACTTCCACGGTTTTCTGGGGACTTGGGGGAGCGAGGATATTGAGTAATTGAGCTCCTAGGTAATACCCTCTGGAAGCGTCGTCCGCAGGAAGGTCGGGCATCCAATGATTCACGATCCCACCTTGCCATTGGGGATAGATCAAACGAAGTGTCGATGTTTTATCTTCCATGTTATCGTAGTTTTTGTACAAAGTTAAAGGATTCCACCGAATTCTCGTCTTGATGAAAAAAGATTTTCTCCTTGATGAAAATAGATTCTCATCATAATGAAAAAAGATTTTCACCCCGATGAAAATAGAAAGTTTTCCCCGTAAACTGTTTCTCTTTCGAAATAATTTATGTATGTTTGCTCAAACTCAAAACGAATTGCATAACATGAAGCACATGTCTATATTGGCGGTCTCTTTGCTGGCACTCGTGGCCTGCACGCCTGAAAAGAAACAGGAGGCGGATTACTCGCAGTATGTGAACCCCATGATCGGTACGGATTTTACCGGCAATACCTACCCGGGAGCCCAAGTTCCTTTTGGTATGGTACAATTGAGCCCGGATAACGGTTTGCCGGGTTGGGATCGCATCTCGGGGTATTTCTATCCGGATACGACGATCGCCGGCTTTAGCCATACGCACCTTTCCGGTACGGGGGCAGGCGATTTATACGATATCTCTTTTATGCCCGTGACCCGTCCTTATAAAGAGGCCCCGGCGCCGTTAGGAATCTATTCCACGTTCTCGCATAATGACGAGGCGGCTTCCGCAGGATATTACCGGGTATTGCTGAAGGATTATAACATTAACGTGGAGCTTACGGCTACCGAGCGTTGCGGTATCCAGCGGTATACCTTCCCGGAGGCCGAGGCTTCGGTATTCTTGAACTTGAAGAAGGCGATGAATTGGGACTTTACCTTGGATTCCAAGATCGAGGTGGTAGACTCTACGACGATTCGTGGATACCGCCTATCCCAAGGCTGGTCTCCCTTGCAGCATGTTTATTTCGAGACCCGTTTCTCTAAGCCTTTCGTGGCTTGTCATATGGATACGACTTCTATCGTGACCAAGGAAAAAGGTTGGATCGGTACGGCCTATGTGGCCCGTTTCGATTTCAATACGAAGAAGGATGAGGAAATCCTTGTCACGACCGGAATCTCTGGCGTCAGCATGGAGGGAGCGGGAAAGAATTTGCGTGCGGAAGCCCCGAAGGATGATTTCGATTACTATCAAGCGCAGGCTAGCGCGAATTGGAACCGACAGCTTTCCAAGATTGAGGTGAAGAGCCGGAATACAGACGATATGGTGAAATTCTATACGGCCTTGTATCATTCCATGATCGCCCCGACGATCTATAGCGACGTGGATGGTTCTTATTACGGCCCGGATCAGCAAATCCATAAAGCGGACGGATGGACGAATTACTCTACTTTCTCTTTATGGGATACCTACCGTGCCTCCCATCCGTTGTTTACGTATACGGAGCCGGAACGGGCGAATGATATGATCAAGGGTTTCTTGAAGTTCTATGAGCAGAACGGGGCTTTGCCTTTATGGAACCTTTATGGCTGGGAAACGAATATGATGATCGGTTATCATGCGGTGCCCGTTATCGTAGACGCTTATCTGAAAGGTATCGGTGATTTCAATGCCGAGAAAGCGCTGGAGGCTTGTATAGCGACAGCCAACCGGGATGACTATCGGGGTATCGGCGATTATAAGAAGTTGGGCTACGTACCGGCTTATAGCGATCCGAAAAAATGGGAGAACTGGTCTTTATCGAAGACCTTGGAGTATGCCTACGATGATTATTGCATCGCTAAGATGGCTGAGAAGATGGGTAAGAAAGAGATCGCCGACGAATTCTTTAAACGTTCACAGAATTATCATAATGTGTACAATCCGGCAACTTCCTTTATGCAGCCTCGTGATGAGAAAGGAAACTTTGCCGCTAATTTCAGCCCCGATGATTATACGGAAGATATTTGCGAGAGCAATGGTTGGCAATATTTCTGGTCCGTGCCGCAAGATCTGGACGGTTTGATCGGATTGGTAGGAAGTAAGGAACGTTTCGCCGAGAAATTGGATAGTATGTTTACCTATGTCCCCAAATCGGATGAGGAATTGCCTATCTTTAGTACAGGCATGATTGGTCAATATGCGCATGGAAATGAGCCGAGCCATCATGTGATCTACTTATATAATAAGGTCGGCCAGCCTTGGAAGACCCAGAAATACGTGGCTCAGGTATTACATGACTTGTATCTGAATGCTCCGGACGGTATTTGCGGTAATGAGGACTGTGGGCAGATGTCCGCTTGGTTTGTGTTCAGCGCCATGGGATTCTATCCGGTTGATCCGATCAGCGGCCAATATGAGATCGGTTCCCCGTTGTTCCCGGAGGTGAAGATGCATGTAGGCAATGGCAAGATCTTTACGGTTTTGGCTCCCGAGGTCTCTGCGGAGAATATTTATATCCAATCCGTGAAGCTGAACGGACAACCTTATGATAAGAGTTATATCACCCACGAGCAAATCATGAGCGGGGCGACATTGGAGTTCGTCATGGGCAGCCAGCCGGGACCGGTATGGTATACGAACGAATGAAATAGCTCTCTATGATATAATGAAGAGAAGTGCCGTGGTCATATCGCCACGGCACTTTTTTTAATCCGGTTCATGCGAATCTTTCCCATAAGCCTTGACAATATCCTTTACGATGTACCAGAGTACGAACACGACCATTATGCTTCCGATCAATATCTTTCCCACTCTTATGATAGAATCGATGTATTCTTCCATAATGTTATTATTTAAGAGATTACCGTTCGAGGTAAATGTACGGATAAAAATCGGGAAATAAGTCTATGTCTCTAAGATAATTCAGATATTTGTTCTATTTTTGAGCATTGTATAAATGATTAAATATAATAGCATGTTAAAACAAATGATAGCCTTGACGGCTTTGATGGTGTCATCCATTGCTTTTGCGCAAGACCGGGAGTATGTAATCGTGGTACATGGTGGTGCGGGGGCGATGGCCGGATTGGAGGAAGATCCGGTTAAGTCGGCTCAATATTACGCCGCATTGGACTCCGCTTTAATGATTGGAGATAAGGTCCTTTCTGCGGGAGGCGAGGGGCCGGAAGCGGTGATGGCCGTAATCAATTACTTCGAGGGAAATCCGTTGTTTAACGCCGGAATTGGTGCTACCTGTACGGTGGAGGGAACTTTTGAGTTGGACGCTTCCATCATGGAAGGCAAGGATTTAAGCGCAGGCGCTGTAGCTGGCTTAAAACACGTGAAGCATCCGATCAATGCCGCCTATGCCGTAAAGACAAAATCTCCGCATGTCATGCTGAGCGGAGCCGGTGCTGAGGAGTTCGCCAAGGAACAAGGCTTGGAAATGGTAGAAGACAATATGTATTTCGCTACGCCCAAGACGATGGAGTGGATCGAGAAGTTAAAGCAAGAAAGTAAGAAGAACGGTACGGTAGGCTGTGTCGTTCTGGATAAGCAAGGAAACTTAACGGCCGGGACCAGTACCGGCGGTATGTTCAAGAAACGTTGGGGGCGTATCGGTGATTCGCCCGTGATCGGGGCGGGAACGTATGCGGATAATAACAGTTGCGCCGTCTCCTGTACGGGGCATGGCGAGTATTTTATCCGTCATGCGGTAGCGTTCGATGTGTGTGCCCGCTATAAATACCTTAAGGAAAGCGTAGAGAAAGCGGCGGATTATATCATCCATACGGAATTGAATACGAACGCCGGCAACGGCGGCTTGATCGCCGTGGATAAACTAGGAAATATCGCCATGCCTTATAACAGTGGCGGTATGTTCCGCGGATTCTTGTATAAGGAGAAAGGTAGCCCGGAAATTAAGAAGGGCTGCGGTATCGGAAAGAAGATCGTTGTGGTAGGGGAAAAGTAGTTTTTTGTATCTTTACGCCAAATTCAGGATAGAATGGCGAAAACAAAAACCGTATATGTCTGCTCTAACTGTGGCGCTGATTCCCCGAAATGGCTGGGTAAATGCCCGAATTGTGGGGAGTGGAACACTTATGTAGAGGAGATCGTAACAAAGGAGCCTGCCGTGAAGCGGCCAGTTCCCGGTATTATGGAGGGCAATAAGATCCGTCCGGTGTTATTGCGTGATATAACGACGGAAGAGGAGGCCCGTATCGATTTAAAAGATGATGAATTAAATAGGGTCCTCGGCGGAGGCTTGGTGAAGGGCTCTTTGGTCTTGATCGGTGGAGAGCCGGGAATCGGAAAATCTACCTTGGTCTTGCAAACCGTGTTGGGCTTGACAGGCTTGAAAACCCTATATGTCTCGGGCGAGGAGAGCAGTCGCCAGTTGAAACTCCGGGCGGACCGATTATCGCATGATAATCCGAACTGTTTCATCCTATGCGAGACGCATCTGGAACAGATTTTTACGCAAGCGGCCAATATCCAGCCGGACTTGATGATCATAGATTCCATACAAACCATCTTTACGGAAGTCGTGGAATCTTCCCCCGGCAGTGTTTCCCAAGTACGTGAGTGTAGTGCCGCTATCTTGAAATACGCCAAGGAAAGCGGTGTCCCGGTCTTATTGATCGGCCATATCAATAAGGAAGGCAGTATCGCCGGTCCGAAGGTATTGGAGCATATCGTGGATACGGTGTTGCAGTTTGAGGGCGATCAGCATTATATGTATCGTATCCTGCGGAGCATCAAGAACCGTTTTGGCAGTACGGCGGAACTAGGGATTTACGAGATGCGCCAGAACGGGCTTCGTGAGGTCAGCAATCCATCCGAGTTATTATTAACCCAGAATCATGAGGGACTGAGCGGTGTCGCCATCGCCGCCGCTATCGAGGGGGTACGTCCTTTCTTGATCGAGACGCAAGCCTTGGTCAGCTCGGCGGTTTACGGTACGCCGCAACGTAGCGCCACCGGATTCGATTTACGCCGAATGAATATGTTATTGGCAGTATTGGAGAAAAGGGCGGGTTTTAAGTTGATCCAGAAAGATGTTTTCCTGAATATCGCCGGAGGTTTGAAAGTGAATGATCCGGCTATCGATTTGGCGGTAATCAGTTCCATCCTTTCTTCTAGCTTGGATATCAGCATCGAGCCGGGTGTTTGTATGGCTGGCGAGGTGGGCTTGTCCGGAGAGATCCGTCCGGTCAACCGTATTGAGCAACGTATCTTGGAGGCGGAGAAGCTGGGTTTCTCCCGGATTATCATTCCGCATAATAATCTAAAAGGTTTCGATACGGCGAAGAGCAAGATTCAAATCGTACAGGTAAAGAAAGTGGAGGAAGCCTTTCGGCAACTATTCGGTTAATATATAATAAACAATGATAAAAGAATTACAACTCAGGATATTGCCGGAAGAGGCTGTTAATGAGCAATCGCTAAGGCAAGTAGTAGCCCGTGAGACGGGTGAGGCTCCGAAAAATATCCGGGCCGTACGTGTATTGAAACGTTCGATAGACGCACGCCAGCGAACGATATTTGTCAACGTGAAACTGCGTGTTTTCATGAACGAGATGCCTAGCGAGCCGGAATATCAATTGATAGAGTATAAAGATGTCTCGGCAGGGAAACCTGTGATCGTCGTAGGAGCCGGTCCGGGAGGTCTGTTCGCCGCCTTGCGCTTGATAGAGTTAGGTTTGCGCCCCATCATCGTCGAGCGAGGTAAGGACGTGCGGGAACGCAAGAAAGATATCGCCTTGATCAGTCGTGAGCATAAGGTGAACGGAGAATCAAATTATAGTTTTGGTGAGGGCGGTGCCGGCGCTTATTCTGATGGAAAGCTGTATACCCGTAGCAAGAAAAGAGGCTCGGTAGATAAGATACTGAATATCTTTTGCCAGTTTGGGGCAAGTCCCTCTATCTTGGCGGATGCCCATCCGCATATCGGAACCGATAAGCTCCCCCGTGTGATCGAGAATATCCGGGAGCAAATCAAGCGATGCGGAGGTGAGGTACATTTCGAGACCCGTATGGATGCTTTTATCATGAAAGAGAACGAGGTGATCGGCATCGAGACGAATACGGGAAAGAGCTTTTACGGGCCTGTTATCTTAGCTACCGGCCATTCCGCCCGTGATGTCTATAACTATTTATACGAACGCCAGATCCAGATCGAGGCGAAAGGGATCGCAGTCGGTGTTCGTCTGGAACATCCTCAGGAATTGATCGACCAAATCCAGTATCATCGGAAAGAAGGTCGTGGGAAATATCTTCCTGCGGCAGAGTATAGTTTTGTGACGCAAGCGAATAACCGGGGCGTCTATTCCTTCTGTATGTGTCCGGGAGGTTTCGTAGTTCCTGCGGCGAGCGGACCTAAGCAGGTCGTGGTAAATGGAATGTCGCCTTCTAACCGGGGTTCCCGCTGGTCTAACTCAGGGATGGTGGTAGAGATCCGTCCGGAAGATTATTCCGAACTGGTAGGGCAGGAGGAGCTTTATCTTCGGAATGGCGAGAAGGTGGATGCGGACTCCCCATTAGCGTTGATGGCCTTTCAGGAACGTCTGGAAGAGGTCTGTTGGTTGAATGGAGGCATGAAGCAAACGGCTCCCGCCCAGCGCATGGATGATTTCATGCGGAAGAAGAACTCTTTCGATTTACCGGTTTCCTCGTATACGCCGGGTCTGCTGGCCTCTCCGTTGCATTTTTGGATGCCGGAATTCGTGACCAGTCGCCTGCGGGAAGGTTTCCGTTATTTCGGTAAGGTCTCTAGAGGCTTCTTGACCAACGAGGCAACCATGATCGGCGTAGAGACCCGTACATCCGCTCCGGTTCGTATCGTCCGTGATCGGGATACCTATCAACACGTCACGGTAAAAGGTCTTTTCCCTTGCGGTGAGGGAGCGGGGTATGCGGGAGGAATCGTATCCGCTGCCATCGACGGGGAACGTTGTGCGGAAGGAGTGTATAATTTAGAATCCAATAAATAAGAAAAATGAAAAGTGGTATGAAAATAGGAATATCCCTTTGTCTGGGAGTTCTTATGTGTTTGAATGCGGGTTGTACGGGAAAGAAGTCTGCTGCGGAAGAGCCGGAATTAACGTACAGTAATCCTTTGTCGGTCCAGTTTGGCGATCCATACGTATTGTTGGCCTCGGACGGACGTTATTATATGTATGGTACCGGTGCCGGGGCTGTAGACGGTTTTTGCGCCTATTCTTCCGATGATTTGATCCATTGGAAGTCGGAAGGGCAGGTTTATCGGGGTAATACGCCCGATTCTTGGGCAATCGCTAATTTCTGGGCGCCGGAAGTGTACGAGCGTGACGGGAAGTTCTATATGTTCTTCAGCGCGGATTGGCGGAAGAATCCGACCAACGAGGAGGAAAATTTCCGTATCGGCGTAGCTGTGTCGGATAAGCCGACCGGACCATTTAAGGAATTGGCCGATGCTCCTTTGTTCGATCCGGGATATCCTGTAATCGACGGAAACTTGATCGAGGATGAGGATGGCCGTACCTATCTCTATTATTCCCGTTGTTGCTATAAGCATCCGGTAGAAAGCGAGATCGCCGATGAGGCAAAGAAGAAAGGCATGTTCGACTCCGTTGAGGAAAGCTGGATTTACGGGGTGGAGGTCGCTCCGGATCTTACGCACGTGATTGGGGAACCCGTACTTCTGCTGCGTCCACCCGTAAAATTGGATGATGCGCAAAGTGAATGGGAAAGTCGCTCGGTTACCAAAGGGGAGGTCGGACGTCGTTGGACGGAAGGCTCTTTCATGCTACGTCACAACGGCTTGTATTATATGATGTATTCCGCTAATTATTTTGGCGGGGCAAATTATGCGGTGGGATATGCCGTGTCCGAACATCCGTTAGGACCGTTTGAGAAGGCATCTAATAATCCGGTGCTGGAGAAGAACGTGGAAAAAGGCGGTATCGTCACGGGTACCGGACATAATAGCGTTACTTGGTCGAAGGACGGAAAACAAATGTATTGCGTTTATCACGGGCGTACCCAGAAGACAGGGGATGAGCGGGTCGTATTCATCGATAAAATGCGAATCGATGAGAATGGCCTTCTAGTCGTGGAAGGCCCTACCACCGATCCGCAATCTATTCAATAGTTATTTATCTCTTCCAGCAACGCCACTCGTTCCAACGAGAACGTAGTGTCGTTGCGTTGGATATATTCCAATAGCTCTTTCGCTCTTGCCCGGAGTTTATTACCTTGCGCCTCCGGCAAAAGGAAACTTTCTTCCAGCAAGGTCTTGGTCGCCAGCTCCATGCGTTGGAGGCCACACGAGTCATCACCGTCCAGATAAGTGCGGATGCCGTCGATAGGCGTGTTCAGCAAGAAATCGTTATCCAGTTTTAAGGATGTGTAGACGGATTGGATTAACTCGGGGTTCTTGCGTGCCCCATCGTTGGAATTACGATTGAAGATGATCTGAGCGATCACTTTGCCCAGTTCCTCGATCTGTACCATGATGAAATCTCTCTTTAACATAGGAGTGGTGAATTATTCGATCGTTATACTTTGGATGCGGATGTCTTTCTTCGGACGGTCATTCTGGTCTTTCGGCTGGGTGGCGATCTGATCCAGAACGTCGAACCCCTCCGTCAGCTCCCCGAAGATCGTATAAGTGCCGTCCAGATGATGGCAACCGCCTACGGTGGTATAAGCCTTCCGTTGCTCGTCCGTAAATAGCAAATGCCCGGGAGTTGCTTGAATAACGGAGTCTATTTGGGCGTTGATCGCTCTCAATCGCTTCTGGTACTCCCGTTTGTTACTCATCTTTATCATATTCAGCTCCGCACGTACCGGCGCGTAAAACTCCTTCAGGGCCTTTTGCCGGGCCGGATAGTTGGCGGTACGCTCTAACGTATCCAGTTCGGTTTCCCTATAGACCTTCCCCTGCACGATAAAGAATTGCGACATATCCGATTTCTTTTGCGGGTTGATATCGTCCGGTTGGCGGGGAGCGGCCAAGGCTCCTTTCTTATGGAAATATTTCTCGTTGATCTCGGGCGGTATCTCGGCGGAAGGATCTCCAAAGCCGCATTTGGCACCGGCGGGAGCGTTCTTGGAATCCGGGGCTCCTCCTTGGATCATAAACTCCGGCAGGACACGGGTGAATAAGGTCCCGTTGAAATCCCCCCGTTTTGCCCGTTCGATGAAAGTACGGGTGTGATTAGGCACATCATCGTACAGGATGGCTTTCATCGTACCTACGTTGGTTTTAATCACGACTGTCTTTCCCGCTTCTTGCGCAGAGGTGGCTGTCAAGCATAGGAATAGTGCTGATAAAATATAATAGATCTTTTTCATGAGATTTTAATTTGAAAGGTAAATATAGGCGTTATGTTGTAAAACACAAAGTAAATGCCTAACTTCGCGTCTTTATTAATAGGTAATAAGATTTTTAAAGATTTTGGCATGGATTGGATAAACGATTTATTATGGGGAGAAGGTATCGGGCACTCCATTCTTTTACTATCTTTCGTGATTGCCGCCGGCATCCAGTTAGGAAAGATAAAGGTATTTGGGATTTCACTTGGGATTACCTTGGTGTTGTTTGTTGGTATTATTTTAGGGCATTTCGGGTTTACGGTTAACCACAATGTGATTCATTTCTTTAAGGAATTTGGATTGATCTTATTTGTTTATTCGGTAGGTATGCAAGTAGGGCCGGGTTTCTTCTCGTCGTTTAAGCAGGGGGGGATCACGTTGAATATGCTTGCCTGTGGAATTGTCTTCCTTGGCGTGGCTACGGCTTTGGTATTGCATTTCGTGACAGGTATTCCGATGCCTACGATGGTGGGTATTTTATCGGGTGCGGTGACGAATACTCCGGGATTGGGTGCGGCTCAGCAGGCTTATTCCGATATGTACGGGGTTTCTGATAATACGATCGCCTTGGGTTACGCCGTGGCTTATCCGCTGGGCGTGATCGGTATTATTCTTTCGATCATTTTCGTACGTTACGTATTCCGTGTGAATTTCGATAAGGAGAATGACGATTTGAATAAGGAGGATGCCTCGCATACGAATGAGGCGAAGCCGATCTCGCTGGTCGTAAAGAACCCGGCGGTTTTCGGTAAGACGGTAGGGGAGTTATCCGGTTTGATGGATCATCTGGATTTCGTGATCTCCCGTGTATGGCGTAATGATAACAAGCAGATCGAGATCGCTTCCGCCGGTACGATCTTGAATGAGGATGATAAGATTTTCGTGATCACGACCGATCAAGATGCCGATTCCGTAAAGACATTCATCGGCGAGGAGATTGACATGGAGCGTAAGCAATGGATTCGTATGGAAAGCCAGTTTATCAACCGACGTATCTTGATTACAAAGCCGGATTTGAATGGCAAGAAACTGGGACAATTGAAATTACGCAAGTTATACGGTATCAATATCACCCGTATCAACCGTGCGGGCGTGGATTTGGTAGCTACGCCGGGTCTGACGTTGCAGGTGGGCGACCGTGTGAATGTGGTAGGTACCGAGACGGCCGTGTCTAACGTGGAGAAGGTATTGGGTAACTCCATGAAACGTTTGAACGAGCCGAACTTGATCACGATCTTTATCGGCATTGCCCTCGGTATTGTCTTGGGGAGTATTCCTATCACGTTCCCGGGCATTCCGCAACCGGTTAAGTTAGGTTTGGCGGGAGGTCCGTTGATCGTGGCGATCTTGATCAGCCGTTTCGGTTACCGCTATAAGTTGGTTACCTATACGACCCAGAGCGCAAACTTGATGTTGCGTGAGATCGGTATCACCCTCTTCCTCGCTTGTGTGGGTATCAGTGCCGGCGATGGTTTTGTGGATACGATCGTGAACAATGGTGGATTCGCTTGGATCGGTTACGGTTTCATTATCACGACGATTCCTTTGCTGATCATCGGTTGTGTAGGCCGTTATTTCTATAAGATCAATTATTTCACCTTAATGGGCTTGATCGCCGGTAGTACGACGGATCCGCCCGCTTTGGCTTACTCGAACGCTACGGCTGGAAACGACGCTCCTTCCGTAGGTTACGCTACGGTATACCCCTTGACCATGTTCTTGAGGGTACTTACGGCGCAATTATTGATCTTGTTCTTCGCTTGATGCGGTAGTTATAATGGTGCCGTCTTACACGTATATCGGCATTGCCTCACACGTATATCGACGTTGGCCTATGAGAGCGTAGGCGTGAGGCGATGTCGGTATACGTGCTGGATGGAGTTGACGCCGGGGAAAATAAAAAGCATAGATGTATTAAATTTATCAGTTTAAAAGGTGATGTTATTCGTAACATTGCCTTTTTTGTTAGCTTTGTGGGAGTATAATCTAATTTAATATCGTGGAAAGAATGAGTGTAGAGAAGAAAAACGCTTATATCGGAGTGGATTTAGGGGGGACGAATATGCGTGCCGGCCGTATCGTAGGGGATCGATTAGTGGCTCAGGGGAGCGCCCCGACTCCCAAGGACGCCGCGGATTGCGAGGAGACATTGGAGGCTTTGATAGAGGTGATCCGTTCCGTGTGGGACGAGAGTGTGGTAGCTATCGGTATCGGTGTGCCGAGCGTGGTGGATCGTGAGAAGGGGATCGTATATAACGTGGTGAATATCCCGCATTGGGAGGAGGTACATTTGAAGGAGATATTGGAGGCTTGCTTCTCCGTGCCGGTTTATGTGGATAACGACGCGAATTGCTTCGCTCTGGGTGAGCGTATCTTTGGCGAAGGAAAGACGGTTGATAACTTCGTGGGCCTCACCTTGGGTACGGGCTTGGGGGGTGGAATTATCCAGAATGGCAAGCTGTTGGCCGACGCTAATTGTGGCTCGGGAGAATTTGGCATGATTCCCTACCAAGGACATATCTTGGAATATTTCTGTAGCGGTTCCTGTTTCATGAACGTATGGGGCGTGGATGGGAAGGAGATGTACACCCGTGCGATGCGGAAGGACGAGCAGGCGCTGGAGGCTTACCGGCAGTTGGGCGTACATGTGGCCGCCGCTATCAAGATCGTGGTATTGACGGTAGATCCGGAGATGATCGTCTTCGGAGGCTCGGTGACCGCCGCCCATGAGTTGTTTGAGGAGAGCATGTATGAGGACTTGAAGGATTTCGCTTATCCGAACTCTATCAAGAACTTGAAGATACGTTTCTCTAAGCTGGAGAATCCGGGGCTATTCGGTGCCGCTTCCCTTTGTTATGATAAATAAAGACGGATAATCAATTGTTTACTTAAATCTGATTCATACCATGAGACATGTATTTTGTAGGAAGGTCGTTTTCCTTTTGGCCGCTTTACTGGTTGTATGCGGCATGTCGGCCCGTAAGCCGATCAAGACGTTATTAATAACGGGGCAGAATAACCATAATTGGCAGGTGAGCCATGTGGTGCTTAAACAGATATTGGAGAACTCGGGACGCTTCTCCGTGGATTTCGCGGTCTCTCCGGAGGCAGGGAAGGATATGTCCGGCTTTGTCTTGGATTTCAGTCCTTACGAGCTGGTGGTGCTGGATTATAATGGGGATGCTTGGCCGGAGGAGACAAACCGTCGTTTCTTGGAATATGTGCGAGGAGGTGGAGGTGTCGTGGTCTATCATGCCGCTGATAACGCCTTCGTGAACTGGCCGGAATACAATAAGATTTGTGCCTTGGGCGGTTGGGAGAACCGGGATGAGAAAGCGGGACCCTATGTATATTGGAGCGATGGTAAGTTGATAAAGGATAGCTCGGCGGGCGTGGGTGGCTCTCATGGCAAGCAGCATGAGTATGTGCTGAATGCCCGGAACCATGAGCATCCGATCATGAAGGGGCTGCCGAATAAATGGAAACATGCGCAGGATGAGTTATATGATCGTATGCGTGGCCCGGGAAATATAAAGGATTGCTTGTATACGGCTTATTCGGATAAGGAGACCGGAGGCTCCGGCCGTGAGGAGCCGTTGATCTTTACGGTTGATTATGGGAATGCCCGTATATTTCATACGATGTTAGGGCACGCGGGGGAAACGGTAGAGAATTGTCCGGCTATGCAATGCGCCGGCTTCCAGATTACCTTGTTAAGAGGTGCGGAATGGGCCGCTACCGGCAAGGTAACCCAAAAGGTTCCCGCTGATTTCCCGACGGAAAAACAAGTATCTAATCGGAGTAATTATAAGCGGTGATACATGGTTTATTAGAATGCCCATTGTAAGCTCCTTATGATGGGCATTCTAGCAAGCTAACAATGGGCATTCTAAGGAGCTTACGATGGGCATCGTGCTATTTTGCTGAATCCTCGTGCGATAGATAGCCGTCGCTTAATGTGAATCGGGGATCTTGATCCGCCAGAAAGCGGATGGCCGTGAGGCTTTTCTCTTGAGGGAAAGGTAATTTCTCAATAAGTTCTTTCACGGGGATAGGGGATTCCCCGGCCAATATCTTTATGAGACTTTCCCGGATAGCGTTGAATTCCCAATTCATAAGCTGTGATTCATGCTTCGATAGGCATACGTCGCAACAGCCACAAGGGGCGGAATCTTCCTCGCCGAAATAGGATAGGAGCATGCGGCTACGGCATACCCGCTCCTCGTTGATATATTCCAGCACCTTCTCGATCCGTTTCCCGAAACGCTCCTTGCGTTCCTCATACGCCGAGCGGGGTATGGAAAGGTACCGCTGTTCCTCCCGGGTCTGGGTATAGATAATCAACGGGGTTTTCTTATGCGGGATGTAGTTTACGATCCGGTATCTGGATAAACCTACCAAGGTCTCATACACCTCGTGAGGTGTCACTCTCGCACGGGTGGCGATTACGCTCTCATCTATATAAACATAATCTGCGAATAACCCGGTGTAAGAACGCAAGATTGTCTGAATCACCTCATCCGTTCGCTTGTTCTCACTTAAATACCTGTAAAGCTCGTCACGGGTAGCTGTGAACATCAGGCGGGAAGCGTTGTCTACCTCCTCCGTATATTCGATATAGCCCGATAGCCCAAGGATCTTCAAGGCATGATGCGCTTGCAATAAAGAGAACTTATAAGCGGAACAAAAATCCGTTAACGAGAAATCGTGTACCGTATCTAACCCGTACCCTACGGCGATCTGGTAATAATTACCCAACGCCTCATAGACCCGGTAGATAAACTCCTTGTCCGGAAACTCATCCGCCAGCCGTTTCTTTAGCTTGGCGCTATCCGTGGAGGAACAAAGAGCCACGGCGAAGGCTTTCTTCTCATCACGCCCCCCGCGTCCGGCCTCTTGATAATATTCCTCCAACGATCCCGGCATATCCATATGCACGACCAATCGCACGTCCGGCTTATCGATACCCATACCAAAAGCGTTGGTCGATACGATTACCCGGCACTCGTTGTTTTTCCAACGGGCCTGACGCAGTTCTTTCTCGTCACGGTTTAACCCTGCATGGAAGAAATCGGCGGAGATACCCGCCTGTTGCAGCATGACGGCGATCTCCTTGGTGCGTTTCCGATTGCGGACATATACGATGGCCGTACCCGGAACTTTTCCTAATATATAAACGAGTGTATTTAACTTATCTTCCGTCTTCCGGACGATATAAGCCAGATTTTTGCGGGCGAAGCTCTTTTGAAATACGTTCTTCTCCTTGAACCGCAGACGCTCTTGTATGTCATTCACCACTTCCGGGGTAGCCGTGGCGGTCAAGGCCAATACCGGAATACCCGGCAATAAGTCCCGGATCTCAGCGATATTGAGGTAAGAAGGACGGAAATCATATCCCCATTGCGAGATACAGTGACTCTCGTCGATCACTAGCAGACAAACTTGCATGGCCTCCATCTTGATCCGGAAAATATCCGTACTAAGCCGCTCCGGGGAGACATACAAAAACTTATACCCTCCGAAGATGCAATTCTCCAGTTGCGTGATGATCTCTTGCCGGCTCATGCCCGAATAAACGGCCGTAGCCTTGATGCCGACCCGGCGTAAGTTCTCCACTTGGTCTTTCATCAAGGCGATCAAGGGAGTGACGACGATGCAAATCCCCTCCATCGCCAATGCCGGCACCTGAAAGGTGATGGATTTACCACCACCCGTAGGCATCAGCCCAAGCGTATCTTTTCCGGCACAGACGGAATGGATAATATCCTCCTGCAAGGGGCGAAAAGCAGGGTATCCCCAATACTTCTCTAATATCTTATGGTAGACGTCCACCTGTCCTCCTCATATATCGTCGGGTTTGATGTCTTTGATCATCAGCTGGATAGAGGTGTTGCCGTTGTAGGTGTTCTCCTCCACCGTGTAACAGATGTTGAAAGGCTTCATACCCTTGATATGGTCGTTGTACCTGTGCATGCCGAAAGCGATGGCGTGCATGGGGGTGCTTGAGTTTCCGTCGATCAATTCCAGCTTGAGATGCTCCAGTTCCTTACCCACGAGCTTACTGGTGCCGTAGTCCTTTACGCCAAGCGAACAGAATACGGGCTTTTGGTTGTCCGGCCCGAACGGACTCATCTTCTTTAGGTCGTTCACGAACTTCTGGTTGATCTCTTTCAAATCCAAGATAGCGTCGATATCGATCTGCGGGATCATCTGCTCCGGTATGATCTCCTCGGATGCGATCTTCAAGAAACGCTCGGTGAATGCCTCTAGGTTCTCCTCCCGAAGGGAAAGCCCGGCGGCGTAGGTATGTCCCCCGAAATTCTCCAATAAATCCCGGCAACTCTCTATCGCCTTGTAAATATCGAAGCCTGTTACGGAACGTGCCGATCCGGTGATCAACTCGGACGATTTGGTAAGAACGACCGCCGGACGGTAATACTTCTCGGTCAAACGGGACGCTACGATACCGATCACGCCTTTGTGCCATCCCGGGTTATACACCACGATCGCCTTCCGGTCATCCATGTTCTCTACTTCGTCGATGACAGCGTTAGCCTCGTCGGTGATCTTCTTGTCCAATTCCCGGCGTTCCTCATTATATTGGTTGATGCTCTCGCTCTTCTCCCGGGCACTGGCGCTATCCTTGGACAGTAGCAGTTCCACCGCCTCCTTCCCGTTCATCATACGGCCGGAAGCGTTGATACGGGGACCGATCTTGAAGACGATATCACTGATCGTGATCTCCTTTCCGGTCAATCCGCAGATATCGATAATCCCTTTCAGCCCGAGGCTGGGGTTGCTGTTCAATTGCTTCAGCCCGTAATAGGCGAGGATGCGGTTCTCTCCCGTAATCGGGACGATATCCGAGGCGATACTGACCGCCGTCAGCTCCAACAACTTCTCCAGATCCGAGAACGGGAAATTATTGCTCTTGGCGAACGCCTGCATGAACTTGAATCCTACTCCGCAACCCGATAAGTGCTCATACGGATAGATAGAATCCGAGCGCTTGGCATCCAATACGGCGACAGCGTCCGGCAAAGTGGCGTCCGGCATATGGTGGTCGCAAATAATAAAGTCGATGCCTTTCTCCTTGGCGTACTCGATCTTCTCGATCGCTTTGATACCGCAATCCAGCGAGATAACCAGCGACACGCCGTTCTCGGCGGCATAATCGATACCCTTGTAAGAGATACCGTACCCCTCGTCGTACCGGTCCGGGATATAGAAATCCAAGGTAGACGAGTAAGGTCTTAAATACTTGAAGACGAGCGATACCGCTGTCGTTCCATCCACGTCGTAATCGCCGTAGATCAAAATCTTTTCTTTATTCCCCAAGGCTTTGTTCAAGCGCCTCACCGCCTTATCCATATCCGGCATAAGGAACGGGTCGTGCAAATCGTTCAAGCTGGGTTTAAAGAATTTCTTCGCCTCTTCGATCGAAGTGATACCTCGTTGAACGAGCAAGAGACAGATCACCGGGCTGAATCCTAATTCAGCCACCAATTGGTCTCTCTTATGTAACTCTTCTTCTGATGGGGTTTGAAAGTTCCATTTGTTAATCATTATATATTGTTTTTTTCTTTTTTGCTTGCCTGATACTACGGATACCTTGTCATCCTTAATCTACCGTATGACAAAGGCGAGATTTCCGCAATATATTTCAACCCGTAAAGTTAGAAATTAAATATGGTATATCCGGTATGGCTTAAAGAAAATAGTTTTTTTGTTATTATTTTTTTGAAGTAGGAGAATGATTCGTACATTTGCCTAAATATTATAAAATACAATGACGGAAGATATTAAAAAAGCTTGCGAAGTAATGGCCGCAGGCGGCATAATACTTTATCCTACAGACACTATCTGGGGAATTGGTTGCGACGCTACCAATGAAAAAGCCGTACAAAGAGTGTACGAGCTAAAGCGAAGGACAGACAATAAGGCTATGTTGGTCTTGATGGACAGCGAGGCTAAATTGGATAGGTACGTGTCGGATGTTCCCGATATCGCTTGGGATTTGATTAGCGTGTCTGATAAGCCGTTGACCATCATTTACTCAAGTGCCAAGAACTTGGCGACAAATCTATTGGGAGCCGATGGTAGCGTGGGTATCCGTATCACGAACGAGGAGTTCTCCAAGAAATTGTGCGAGCGCTTCCGTAAACCTTTGGTCTCTACTTCCGCCAACGTAAGCGGCGAGCCTTCTCCCGCTAATTTCAGCGAGGTATCGGAGGTGATCAAGGAGGGTGTGGATTATATCGTGAGTTATCGTCAGGACGATATGAGCAAGGCCGCTCCGTCCGGCATTATCAAGTTAGGAGCCGGTGGGCTTGTGCAGGTAATTAGATAAGGATGAAGAAAAGCGTACAAGCCGGAAAATATATTGTCTCGGATTTTATAGCGTCGTCGGTAGTCTGGTTATTATTTAACCTGATACGCTATGAGGAGGTGGCGGTGTATGAAGGGTTTGATACCGTCGGGGCCTTTTTGCTGCATATCCCCTCATTGAAGGGGCAGCTATTGATCCCGTTTTTCTGGTTCGTATTATATTGGTTTTCCGGTTATTATAATAAACCGTTCGGTAAGTCGAGGCTTACTGAGTTGTTCTCTACCCTTGGGAGCGTGTCGATCGGTGTCGTGATCTTGTTTTTTGCCTTAGTGCTGAATGACTTGCCCCGTTCTTATCACGTGTATTATGATATGTTTTTCTCTTTATGGGGATTGCAGTTTGTCTTGACGTATATTCCCCGGTTATTGATTACGCAGGCCGGGTTACGGAAGATAAAGTGCAGGGAATGGGCGTTGAATGTATTGATGATTGGGGCGGGGAAGAAGGCGGCGTGTATTGCCGACGACCTGTATGGTTTGGGTTATAATATCGTCGGTTTTGTCTCCGATGGTACGGAGAAAAAGGGCGGGGTCGCCGGAGATCGTGTGATCGGTAGGCTAGAATCTTTGCCGGTGATCGTAGAGGAGAAAAAGGTGGATGAGCTGGTTGTCGCCTTGGAGACGGTGGATAATAACCGTTTGATGGATATCCTGTATTCGTTATATTGTTATAAACGGCCGATCAAGATATTGGCGGATAAATCCAGTTCATTATCGCAAGTAAAGATCAAGGCGATAAAGGGCGTTCCGCTGGTGGACGTGACGGATAACAACTTCTTGCCCATCGAGCAGAATGTAAAGCTCTTTATGGATAAGACGTTATCTCTGATTTTCTTGGTGCTCTTATCTCCCTTGTTCCTGTATATCGCTTGGCGGGTGAAGCGGGATTCCCCCGGCCCGGTGTTTTTCAGTCAGGAACGGATCGGATACATGGGCGAGCCTTTCATGATCTATAAGTTCCGTACGATGTACACGAACGCCGAGGAGGAAGGCCCGTTGCTCTCTTCCGAGGACGATTCCCGTATCACTCCCTTCGGACGGGTGATGCGGAAATACCGCTTGGACGAGTTACCGCAGTTCTGGAACGTGCTGAAAGGGGATATGTCGCTAGTTGGCCCCCGTCCGGAACGTAAATATTTCATCGAGCGGATCGTGAGGAAAGCCCCCTTCTACTATCTGCTGCATAATGTACGTCCGGGAATCACCTCGTTGGGTATGGTGAAATATGGATATGCCGGCAGCGTGGATGAGATGATCGAGCGCTTGGAATATGATATATTATACTATGAGAATATGTCCTTGATTCTGGACATAACGATTCTCATTTATACAGTTAAAACAGTGTTTACAGGTAAAGGTATTTAAAATGGCTAACGAAGGGTTATTCTATAAATTGTTGTTATGGCGGGAAAAGCGCATCAAGGAGAAGCATTTTATCCTTATTATCAGCTTTATCGTGGGAATTTGCACAGCTGCGGCCGCTATCATATTGAAACAATTGATCCATTTCATACAACATGTATTGACGGGTAATTTCAGTGCTGACGGCGTGAACTATCTCTATTTGCTTTATCCGGTGATCGGTATCTTGTTGGCCGGCTTGTTCGTGAAATATATCGTGCGTGACGATATCGGCCATGGGGTGACGAAGATCTTGTATGCCATCTCGCAACGAAAGAGCCGTATCAAGCCGCATAATACATGGACGTCTATCGTAGCCAGTTCCGTGACGATCGGCTTTGGTGGATCGGTCGGGGCGGAGGCTCCTATCGTATTGACAGGGGCGGCTATCGGTTCTAATCTGGGACGGGTGTTCAGGATGGAGCAGAAGACGTTGATGTTGCTCGTGGGATGTGGTGCCGCCGGAGCGATCGCCGGTATCTTCAAGGCGCCTATCGCCGGGTTGGTGTTCGTGATTGAGGTATTGATGCTGGACCTTACGATGACTTCCGTGCTTCCTTTGCTGATCTCGTCGGTGACGGCGGCTACGATGTCTTATATCTTTACCGGCACCGAGGCCATGTTTAAGTTCTCTCAGACCGAGGCATTCGAGATCGAGCGTATTCCTTACGTGCTCTTGCTGGGTGTTTTTTGCGGATTGGTATCCCTTTATTTTACCCGTGTGATGAACAAGGTGGAAGGGATGTACCGGAAGTTGGGTACGTATTGGAAGAAGTTCATGTTGGGCGGCGTGATGCTGAGTATCTTGATATTCCTGTTCCCCCCACTATATGGTGAGGGCTATGATACGATCGGCTCGTTGCTGAACGGGCAGTTCTCGCATATCATGGACAAGAGTTTGTTTTACGATCTGAACGATACGTATTTCGGGGTCTTGATCTTCTTGACCTTGATCTTGCTTACGAAGGTATTCGCTTCCAGCGCCACGAATGCCGGAGGGGGTTGCGGTGGTATCTTCGCTCCTAGTTTGTATCTGGGCTGTATCGCCGGTTTTATCTTTGCGCATACGTCTAATTATTTCCCGTTCACGATGTATATCTCAGAGAAGAATTTCGCTTTGCTGGGTATGGCGGGCATTATGTCCGGGGTGATGCACGCTCCTTTGACCGGGGTTTTCTTGATTGCCGAGCTGACGGGTGGGTATGATTTGTTCCTCCCCTTGATGATCGTCTCGATCAGTTCCTATATCACGATCCTTATGTTCGAGCCTCATAGCATCTACTCCATGCGTTTGGCGCAGAAAGGCGAGTTGCTGACGCACCATAAGGATAGGGCGGTGCTTACCTTGCTACGGGCGGATAGCGTGATCGAGAAAGATTTCCAGATGGTGTCTCCGGAGATGACGTTGGGCGATATGGTAAAGGTTATTTCCCGAAGCGGGCGTAACACCTTCCCTGTTGTGGACGAGCGGGGCGTGTTGCTGGGTATCGTCTTGCTGGATAATATCCGGAATATCATGTTCCGTCCGGAGTTGTATAATCGTTTCCATGTATCGAAGTTCATGGTTTCCGCCCCGGCCAAGATCGTAATCAACACGCCGATGGATCAGATCATGCAGACGTTTGACGATACGAAAGCGTGGAATCTTCCGGTGGTCGATGAGAATGGCCATTATATCGGCTTTATGTCGAAATCGAAGATATTTAATTCCTATCGGGAGGTATTGGTCGATAACTTTTCCGGGGACTAACTTGTTAAAAACAGATCCAATTTATTGTACATGAAGAAAGAGGATTTACGAATCGTATATATGGGCACTCCCGATTTTGCCGTGGAGAGCCTGCGTGCCTTGGTAGAAGGTGGATATAATGTGGTAGGTGTCATTACGATGCCGGATAAGCCGATGGGCCGTCATGGTAGCGTGCTTCAACCGAGTGCCGTGAAGCAATATGCCGTATCGGTGGGTCTTCCGGTCTTACAGCCAGAGAAGTTGAAGGATGAGGCGTTTTTGGAGGAACTGCGTGCCTTGCGGGCGGATTTGCAGATCGTGGTGGCGTTTCGTATGCTGCCGGAGGTGGTCTGGAATATGCCCCGTCTGGGAACTTTTAATCTGCATGCCTCCTTGCTTCCGCAATACCGGGGTGCCGCTCCGATCAACTGGGCGGTTATCAATGGTGATACGGAGACCGGCGTGACTACTTTCTTTCTTACGCATGAGATCGATACGGGTAAGATCATCCGTCAGAGACATCTGCCGATCGCTGATACCGACGATGTAGAAACCGTTCACGATGCCTTGATGGTGATGGGGGCGGGGTTGGTTACCGAGACCGTGGACTTACTGTTGGATGGAAAAACAGACGCTATTCCCCAAGAGGAATTCTATAAGGATGCCGCCGAGTTGCGTCCGGCCCCGAAGATATTCAAGGATACCTGTCATATCGACTGGAACCAGCCGGTGAAGAATATCTATGATTTCGTCCGTGGGCTTTCTCCTTATCCTGCTGCTTGGACGGAATTGATCTCTGAGGATGGCAAACGTCTGGCTTTAAAGATTTACCAGGCAGAGAAACGTCCGGCGGAGCATAACTTCCCGGTCGGCTCTATCCATACGGATCATAAATCGTATATCGACGTGGCCGTGAAGGACGGTTTTCTTCGCTTGCGTTCCTTGCAACTTGCCGGAAAGAAACGGATGAATATAACGGACTTCCTGAATGGTTTCAAGCAAATCGCGGAATATACGGTTGGCTGATGAACGGGACGAGACGTATCATATACATTACGTTAGGAACGTTTTTTCTCATATTGGGAGCGATCGGTATCTTTGTCCCTTTGCTCCCGACCACTCCTTTTTGGTTACTGACTTGTTGGTTTTATGTCCGTAGCTCGGAGAAGCTTTATAACCGGGTGATGAGCAATCGTTATTTCGGGCCGCATATTAAGGGCTTTGTGGAAGATAAGGCTATTCCTTTGCGTTCCAAGATTATCACGATCGCTATCATGTGGCTATCTACGATCATTACTTCCCTTTTGCTAGTCGGCTATTGGTGGGTGAAAGCTTTGTTAGGGCTTATCAGTATCGGGGTCTCATGGCATATCCTCTCTTATCCTACTAAAAAAGAATGAGATAACCTGTTCATCCATAGGATTACTGGGGTTATCCCTCTTTTATCGCTTTCTATCGTAGCCTTACTACTTTATCGGTCTTCTTTCAAGGCCTCTTCTAAGCTGATTCCTAGAGCTTCAGCTACTCCCTTACCGTAAGCAGGGTCTGCCTTGTAGCAATTGCGTACGTGGCGTTGCTTGATGAACAGTTGGGCGTTACCCATCGCACGGGCGGTATTTCCGAATAACAACTGTTGCTCTTCCGGCGGCATCAAACGGAATAAGGCACCCGGTTGGCTGTAGTAATCATCATCGTACTCACGCTCGTTGTAATTATAAACATCCCCGTGTACTTTCAAAGGCGGTTCCTTCTTCTCGGGAGAGTCTTTCCATTCGCCGAAGCTGTTAGGTTCGTAACCCTTTGCGGCTCCATAGTTTCCGTCTACACGCATCGCTCCGTCACGGTGATAGGCATGGAACGGACAACGGGGCTTGTTCACCGGGATCTGCTCTAGGTTCACGCCAAGGCGGTAACGCTGGGCGTCGCCATAAGAGAATAGACGACCTTGTAACATCTTGTCTGGGGAGAAGCCGATGCCTTCGACAGTATTCATCGGGTTGAATGCGGCTTGCTCCACGTCTTGGAAATAATTCTCCGGATTACGGTTCAACTCGAGGATACCGACATCCATTAACGGGAAGTCCTTATGCGGCCATACTTTCGTGAGGTCGAACGGGTTGATCGGATAGGTCTCGGCCTGCTCCTCAGTCATCAATTGGATCTGGAATTTCCATTTCGGGAAGTCCCCACGCTCGATACTCTCGAACAAATCACGCTGATGGGATTCACGATCCTTGGCGATGATCGCAGCCGCTTCCTCGTCACTCAAGTTCTTGATACCTTGCAGGGTTCTGAGATGGAACTTCACCCAGATACGTTCGTTCTTATTGTTGATAAAACTGTACGTATGGCTACCGAAACCATGCATATGTCGATAAGAGTAAGGAATGCCGCGAGAACTCATCGTAATCGTTACTTGATGCAGGGCCTCGGGAAGCAAAGTCCAGAAATCCCAGTTGTTATCCTCGCTTCGTAGATTCGTTTTCGGGTCACGTTTGACCGCATGATTCAAGTCCGGGAACTTTAGGGGATCACGCAAGAAGAATACGGGGGTGTTGTTACCTACCAAGTCCCAGTTACCCTCCTCTGTGTAGAATTTCATGGCGAATCCACGGATATCACGCTCTGCGTCGGCTGCTCCACGCTCTCCGGCTACGGTGGAGAAACGGACAAAGCAGTCAGTTTTCTTGCCTACCTCGCTGAAAATAGCCGCTTTCGTATACTTTGTGATATCATGTGTAACGGTAAAGGTACCGAATGCGCCGGAACCTTTGGCGTGCATGCGTCTTTCTGGGATCACTTCACGGTCGAAGTGCGCTAGCTTCTCAATGAACCAAGGGTCTTGTAATACCATCGGGCCACGTGGCCCCACTGTTTGTACGTTCTGATTGTCCGCAACAGGGCGCCCGTTGGCGGCAGTTAGTTTTTTGTCTTCCATAACTTTAGTTTTTATGTCGCAATAAAGAATTTTAGATAAAGTAATCTTTAAATAAAACTGTTTAGAAACAACAATTGTTTTTAACTTCTTGACAAAAATAAGATGTTGTTAGACAGTTGTCAAATAGTTAATATCTATAAATATATAGACGGGTAGTAGAAACTCAGTGGGGATAGGCGCATGAGTTATAAAAGTATCTTAGTTTCATCGCCCCATACACCTAAGATACTTCGCCAATGAACTTAGGATACTTTCTCGATGAAACTAAGATACCTTGTTTAAAAGGTATGGATACAAAAAAGCGATTGTCTGGCAAGATGCCAAGCAACCGCGGTATGGTTTGAAAAAATCAAATGTTCACCTTCCCGGTAAAATGGGGTGTTACTTATTTATTGTAACCCCATTTTGTTAACTCCGACTGACCGATAGCAGCGAGTGATCTCAAGCAGCTATCCAAAAAATGTCTAATAAAACTTTTCATAGCTCATTTTCTTTTTAATTAATAAATCTGTGCCTTTCGACACGTTCTAAATCTCACATAACTTTTGAAGTCCGAGTAACGAATGAATTGAAAACCTAAACCTTTAACCTTTTAACCTATTACTAACCTAATCCCGGACTTCTGATAACCTTAACCTAAACCTTCCTCTTTTTCATCGTGAGGTTTACCACATGCGGTAAACCCAAATTGTCCAAGGTTGAAACCCTAGCAAATCGATGTAACGTTTAAACAATCTCTTTACCATATTTGCTTTACAATTATGTTTTACGACACAAATATACGGCGTTATTCCATACGTGGTATGTTTTATAGCATGTTTTTTGCGGATTCCTATGTTTTCTTGATCTATGATAAAAAAAGCGGGAATCAGATTCATATAATGATAGTATTTGAACGTTTGGCATGTCTATTGTGTTACCATGCCATTGAGTTTCTATTTCTATTTGCTACATTTGCGGAGCTAAATGTAAGATAATGTAATATATATGAGTAGAAAAGAGGAGTACAAAGAGAAGAATCTATTGTATTTGGACGAGATCGCTTCGGAAGAGGGAACCCGGACATTACCGTGCGGTATATTATATAAGGTAATACAAGCGGGTACAGGCAAAGTCTCTCCTAATCGGGAAAGCGTCGTTTCCGTACATTATAAAGGAACGTTGATTAACGGAAGGGAATTTGATAACTCATGGAAACGGGGTTGCCCGGAAGCCTTTCGCTTGAACCAAGTGATTGAAGGCTGGCAATTGGCTCTTCAAGAAATGCGGGTAGGGGATAGATGGATAATCTATATCCCTTACAATTTTGGTTATGGTAATCGTGCCTCGGCTCCGATCCCTGCTTTCTCCACATTAATATTTGAGGTAGAGTTGTTGGGAATCGCCTAATTCCAATCATAGAATATATAATAATGTATCCGAAGGGAGTAAAAAAGAATAACCATGGGTTTAGCCATGGCTATTCTCTTTTTGCCTCATTAGAGGATTGGAAACTTTCTATTGTTTAGGCGTATCATCCGTCTTCTTTCCTTTATCCAGCCATTTCTCTTGGATGGTCTGCATCAGTTCATAGAAGTTAGGGATGAACATCGTGGCGAATATCGTATTGATAGCCATACCGAATACTACCGCCGCACCTAAGGATATACGGCTGGCCGCTCCCGCTCCGGTAGCGAAAAGCAAAGGCATGACACCCAATACAAAGGCGAACGAGGTCATCAGGATCGGACGTAAACGAACGTGTCCGGCTTCCAAGGCGGAATCCCGTATCGGATTACCTTCCTTTCGGAAATCCCGGGCGAACTCTACGATCAAGATACCATTCTTGGCGGACAAGGCGATCAATAAGATAATACCGATCTGGGTATATACGCTTACCGGAACCCCCATCACCCAGCAGCCGATAATAGCTCCCAACAAGGCGATCGGCAAACCCATGATAGCCGCCAACGGACTTGTCCAGCTCTCATATTGAGCCGAGAGAACCAAGAAAGCGACTAGCAACGCCATGGCGAAAATAATCACCGTCGTAGATCCTGCTTTCGTCTCTTGATAAGCGACCGAGGTCCATTCATATCCAAAATTATCACCTAATTGCTCCTGTATCAGCTCCTCCATCGCTAGGATCGCTTCTCCGGAGCTATATTTCGGGTTGGCGATACAAGTAATAGCCGCCGATGAATACATATTATATAGGTTGATCTGGTCTAATCCCAATTGCTCGTCTAATTCGATAAAAGAGGAGAAGGGTACCATCTCTCCTTTACTATTCGCCAGACTCAAACGGAGTACATCATCGATCACTTTCTGCGCCTCTCCGTTCGCCTCGATCTTAACTTGGTAAATACGTCCGAACTCCACGAAATCGTTCACGTACGCCGCTCCCATATAATAGCTGAGCGTGGAGAATACTTGATTCAACTGAAGACCGAGCATCTGCACCTTATCCCGGTCTATCTTCAGTAGATACTGCGGGGTATTGGCCTGATACATACAAGAAAGGTTCAGCAATTGCGGTTTCGAGCGGTAGCTGGCCAGCAATGTCTCCACGGCATGCTGCATCTCCGTCGGACCTAGGTTCTTACGATCCTCCAATTGCAGTTGCAAGCCGCCCGAAGCGCCCAACCCCGGGATAGCTGGCGGTACCATACCGAATACCTGCGCTTCTTGGATAGCCGATGCCTCCCGGTTGAAACGGTTGGTCACGGCCTCTGCCGTATGCTCCTTACCTTTACGTTCGTTCCAGTTCTTTAGGATCACGAAGAAGGTGGCCGTATTGGATTGCTCCCCTCCACCCATTACGGAGAATCCGCTAACGCTGATGAATGATTTCACCTCGGGGTACGTCTTTAGGATCTCGTCAATCTGCTTGGTGACCGCCTCCGTCCGGTTCAAGCTCGCCGCCGGGGGTAATTGGGATACGACTAGGAAATAGCCGTCATCCTCTTCGGGTATAAAGGTTGTCGGCCAACGCATAAACAAGATAACCGCTACCGCCGTGATGATACCGTAAACGATCATCGCCGCTCCCGGTCGTTTCAGCATCCGCTCCACGATCGAGTCGTACATCTTCTGAGTCTTTCCGTATACCTTATTGAATCCTTTGAAGAGGAAGAATTTCGGTTCTTCCGTATTCTTCTCCAAGAAAAGGGCGCAAAGCGAGGGCGTAAGCGTAAGCGAGTTAAATCCGCTTAATACGGTAGCGGCGGCGATTGTCAAGGCGAATTGCTTATAGAGCTGCCCGGAGATACCGCTGATAAACGTTGTCGGGATAAATACCGCCAATAATACCAATACCACGCCCACGATAGGCCCTACGATCTCATCCATGGCCTTCGATACCGCCTCATGGGCCGTATATTTCCCGGTATCGAGGAGCCGGGTGGAGTTCTCTACCACCACGATGGCGTCGTCTACCACCACCGCTATCGCCAGAATCAAGCCGAATAAGGTCAACGTATTAATGGAGAAGCCTAAAGCCGCCATGACCGCCAGTGTACCGATCAATGAGACCGGAATCGTAATGAACGGGATGACTACCGCCCGGAAATTCTGTAAGAATAAGAAGATGACCAAGACCACCAGCAAGGTTGTCTCCAAGAACGTGATAAGCACCTCATGGATGGAGGCGTCGATCACCTCGGTCGTATCCAAGGTCACTTTGTATTCCACGCCTTCGGGTAAGGAACTGCCTAATTCTTTCATCTTGGCCTTTACCACCTTCGATACATCCAAGGAGTTGGAGCCCGGCAACTGGTAGATCGCTATCGCCGCCGTCGGCTGTCCGCTTAATTTAGAGACCACGTTGTAAGAGGAGCTACCCAACTCTATGCGGGCGATATCCTTCAATCGCAGGATCTTACCACCTTGCCCGGTCTTAAGGACAATATTGCCGAACTCATCCGGTGTCGTCAACCGTCCTTTCACGGTCAAGGTATATTGATAGGGGTTATCCGCCCGTAGAATCGGTTGGCCTACGTAACCGGCGGATACTTGGGCGTTTTGCGTGGATATGGCTTGATAGACCATGTCCGGCGTCAAGTTACGGATACGCATCGCCTCCGGGTCTAGCCAGATACGCATGCTGTAGTTTCCGGCTCCCATCACCTGTACCGAGCCTACACCCGGCAGCCGGGTTAGCTGGTCTATCATATTTAAGGTGGCGTAATTACTTAAATACAACCCGTCGTAAATGGAATCCTTGGAACTTAGGGTAAGCATCATCACGATATTGGAGGATTGCTTGCGGGTGGTGATACCTTGTACGATCACGGGTTCCGGTAAGCTACTTTGGGCGATACTCACCCGGTTTTGCACCATGACGGTCGCCATGTCGATATCCGTTCCCACGGCGAAGGTGATCGTTAGGGAGTAAGCCCCCGAACTGGAGGAGTTTGAACTCATGTAAAGCATACCGTCCACGCCGTTTACCTGTTGCTCGATCGGTAAACCTACGGTCTGCGCTACGGTCTGTGCGTCCGCCCCGGGATAAACGGCGGATACCTGTACGGTAGGCGGCGTGATCTCCGGATACTGGGCGATCGGTAATATATTGAGGGTGACCAAACCCGCCACGACGATGATCAGAGCAAGTACGGTGGCGAATATCGGTCTGTTAATAAAGAACTTTACCATAGCTTGCTTATTTTATAGGTTTGATAGTCATGCCATCTCGTACCTTAAGCAGGGCGGAGGTGACATAGGAGTCTTTGGGGCTGATACCGGCGGTCACTTGGCGAAGCGTATCGTCTACCAATTGGCCCACCTCGATAGGACGGTATCGTACGACATTGGAGTCGTTCACGATATAAAGGTACTTCCCTAATTGGTCGGTACCGATCGAGGCGTCGCGAACCAAGACCGCATTCGGCTGCTCGGCATACGGCAGGGTGATGGTGACATATAAGCCACTCTTCAATACATGCTTCGGGTTATCCAGATTGGCACGTACGTTCAGGGTACCGGTCGATAGGTCGATATTGGGGGATAGATAATCCAGCCGGCCCGTATACGCATTGCCGCCATCCTTGCCTATGCTGACGAGGATCTCGGTCGGAAGCTTCACGGTGCTATCGTTGCGGGCGGCTTCCAGCATCATCTTCATGAACTGGTTATCCTCGATATTGAAATTGGCGAACATCAAGTCGTCCTTGTATAAGGTGGCCAAGGTAACCGGCTGGACGGCTCCGTTGATGTAATTACCTATATCGTAGCTGGCCCGGGTAACTGCACCGTCGAAAGGCGCACGGATATAGCAATAGCTCAAGTTGGTCCGTGCGGTATTCAACTCCGCCTCGGCATTCTTCACGGCAGCCTCAGACTCCGATACGGTAGCCTCCGCTTGGATCACTTGTATCTGGCTTACGGCGCCGCTCTTAGCCGCCTCCTTCATACGCTCGTAGTTACTGCGTGCATATTCCAGCTGGGCTTTGGAGGTCTTTACGGAAGCCTCGGCTTGGGTGACGTTATCTTGATAGGTGTCCGGTTCGATCACGAAGATAAGATCGCCCTTCTTCACCCGGCTTCCGGCCTTGAGGTAAGAGGTACGCAAGTATCCGTTGACACGTGCGACCAAGTCTACTTTCAGTTGTGAACTAAGGTATCCGGGGTATTCTTTAGTCAAGGTAATGTCCCTCACGATCGGCGTGGATACGCTTATGGAGGGCACGGGCGTTTCCATCGGCTTGCTTTTCCCCTTGCAAGACGCCAGTAATAAGGCGGAGGCTCCGATAATCCCTATGTAAACAAATGTCTTCATATCTTTTGTCTTTAATGATTATTTATATTAATTGTTTGAGTGGGCTTTTGTTCGATCGGATCGAACGGCCTACATAGGATTCCATCCTCCGCCCAATGACTGATAAAGCTGTATCAAGTTCAGTAGTGAGCTACCTTGAGCCTGTGTCAATTGGTTCTGGTAGGTGAGGAGGGAGCGTTGCGCGTCCAGTACGTTTTGGAAAGGCGTAAGGCCCTGCTTATAGAGGTCAAGGGAAAGATCCAAGGTCTGTTTTCCTTGGTTTACCACTTCCCGGAGGGCTACGATCTGCTTGATCGAGTTCTTGTACGAGCTCATGGCGTTATCCACTTCCTGTACGGAGGTAAGCACGGTCTGGTTGAATTGCCGGATCGACTCGTCCAACTGGGCTTTCGCCAACCGGGTAGCCTGTATCTTCTGGGTGCCTTGGAAGAAGTTCCACGTAAGGGTAGGGGCGATCTCATAGGTCAAGCTATTATGATTCGCCAGCTTGTCGAAGTCGTGGGAGGCGAAACCGATCGAGCCTTTCACGAATACTTTCGGCCACCAATCGGACTTAGAGGCCCCGAGCGAGGCGGCAAGCGCATTGACCTGCCGTTCTGCCGCACGTACATCCGGACGGCGTAGCAACAGGTTTGCCGGCAAACCTACACCGACCGGCTCGATATATTCCGGCAAGGAAGCGTCTGTCTCCATGATCTTTTGTAGATCGGAAGGGTACAGGCCTAACAGGATCGCCAAGGAGTTTGCGTATTGGATGATACCGGCCTCCAGCATCGGTAGGGAGGCTTTCGTGCTGTAGTATACGGATTGCGCCTGCGCTACATCCAGTTTGGAGACTAGCCCGGTCTCATACCGTTTCTGGGTGATCTGTACGACCGTCTGTTGGGAGCGGCAGTTCTGTTGCGCTACCTTTACCTCTTGTTGCAGTTCCCTCATATTGATGTATGAGGAGGCTACTTGAGCGCAAAGGGAGACCATGGCGGCGTTGTATTCCTCTTTCGAGGCGGCGAAATTCTCTTTCTCCGCTTTCACCCGGTTCCGGATACTCCCGAATACGTCCACCTCCCAGTTCATATCTACGGTAGCGCTGGAATATTGGGTGATCGCCTTGGGTACCTGATTGATATTGCCGCTACTTTGTTGCCGTGTCCATCCGGCGGAAAGCCCTAGGGTGGGCGAGTAGCTTCCTTGTGCCGACCGCAGGTTGGCTTTTGCCATGGCGATCCTGTCCATCGCCATTTGCACGGAATAGTTTTGTTTCACGGCTACTTCTATCAGCGAGTCCAGTAACGGGTCCTTAAAATTTCTCCACCAATTATCTTCTACGGGAAGTGTCTGCTGGAAATCACTCCCTTCCTCAGACCATGACCCGGGTAGGGCACGGTCTAAATACGTATGCTCTGTCTGCGCCATTACCCCGATCGGTACCAGCAAGCACAACAAAGCATAACATGTCAGGCGTAAATGTTTGTGCATAAATATATATGTTTAGATTTAGCTTTTAGCAAAACAGTTAAGGGTGGGAAATGTTTGTATCTTTGTCTATTTATATATCCCAAAAACTGAAATATATGGATATCTTATTGGTTATACTAGGCGTTATCTGTTTGTTGGTGGGATTGGCGGGGTGTTTTTTGCCGATCTTGCCGGGGCCGCCGGTAGCGTATTTGGCTTTGTGGCTGTTGCATTTTACGGGTTATGCGGAATTTACGGTTACGGAGTTGGTCGTGTGGGGATTGCTGGTCGTGTTGGTACAGGCGATGGACTATGTTACGCCCATGCTGGGGACTAAGTATAGCGGAGGGTCCAAGTGGGGAAATTGGGGATGTGCCGTGGGAACCGTGGCCGGCATATTCGTGTTTCCGCCTTGGGGAATCTTGCTGGGTCCTTTCGTGGGGGCTTTCGTTGGGGAACTTTTGGGAGGCAAGGCGTCCGGAGATGCGTTGAAGGCTAGTTTCGGGGCGTTCGCGGGTTTTTTATTGAGTGTCGTGCTGAAGGTTACCCTTTGCGGCTATTTTATTTATAGCTTTGTGAGAGGGATAATTAATTGAAGATGGTAATTAATAATGTGAGATATGTTTGAGAAAATAGTAGTGGTAGATTCTACCGGGTTGAATACATGGGGAGTGGAGCGTTTGAAGGAGCTTGGAAAAGAGGTTGTTTTTTATACCGGCATTCCGGAAACGGATGAGGAGATTGTGAACCGGATCGGGGACGCAGATTGCGTACTCGTCTCTTATAATACACAGATCCGGAGGAACGTGATCGAGGCTTGCCCGAATATCAAATACATCGGGATGTGCTGTACCCTCTATAGCGAGTCTAGCGCGAATGTGGATATAGCCGCCGCACGTGAGCGGGGGATAACGGTCTTGGGCATCCGCGACTATGGCGATGAGGGAGTCGTGGAGTATGTCATTAGCGAGCTGGTCCGTTTGTTGCATGGTTTCGGCGGGAAACAGTGGAGACATAAGGCGTATGAGCTGGGCGGGCAAAAAGTAGGCATCGTGGGATTGGGCCGCACCGGGAGAATGATCGCTGACGCTCTTCGTTTCTTGGGGGCTGAGGTCTATTATTTCAGCCGTACCCGTAAGCCGGATGCCGAGGCCGCCGGTATCGCTTACCTGCCTTTGCGGGAGTTGCTGCCGGAGGTGGATATTTTATGTACTTGCTTGCCTCGTAATACGATTCTTCTGGGGGCGGATGAGTTTCGTTTGTTCGGTAATCTGAAGATATTGATCAATACGTCGGTAGGGCCTACTTTCCGTGTCCCGGATTTACAACGTTGGCTTAGCGCCCATAAGCGGAATTTCTTCTTATGCGATGAGGTCGGTATTGGGAATTATGCGGATACCTTGACGCAATTCGATAATGTCATATATACCCCGAAAGTCTCCGGCCACTCGGAGCAATGTATGGAGCGATTGTCGCAAAAGGTAATAGCGAATATCGAAAGCTATCTAAATTGACATGACCCTGTGTCAAAACTCTTGGTGGTCTATCTTTTAGACGCAGATGACGCAGATGACACGGATTTATTTTATTCTTATCCGTGTTATCCGCGTCATCCGCATCAAAACTTATCTGTTCTCTTTCTCGATCTGCTCCTGAACGATAGCGTCTACGACAGCTACGGTAGTCAGGTTCACGATATCACGGGTAGAGCTTTCTACGTCGGTGAAGTGGATCGGTTTGTTCAATCCCATCTGGATCGGGCCGATCGTCTCGGTGATACCCAGCGTATCCAATAGCTTGTACGCGCTGTTGGCGGAGCTTAGGTTCGGGAAGATCAAGGTATTCACGTCTTGCCCTTTCAACTTGTTGAACGGATACATATCGTCGCGCAACTTCTTGTCGAGGGCGAAGTTTACTTGCATCTCTCCGTCTACTACCATGTCCGGGTATGTCTTATGCAAGAAATCGATCGCTTCGTGTACTTTCAGCGGACTGCCCTGCTTGTCGGCCCCGAAATTGGAGTAAGACAACATCGCCATCACCGGCTCGTGAGCGAAGAACTTCACGGCGTCGTGCGTCAGGCGGGCGATATCGATCAATACCTCGGCCGACGGGTGACGGTTGATCAGCGTATCGGCCATGAAGAAGGTACCCTTCTTACAAGTCAGGATGTTCAAGGCACCGAAATGCTTGTAACTCGGGCGGATGCCGATGATCTGCTCCGCCATCTTGGTAACCTCCGAGTAGCGGCTGTATACGCCCGTCACGAAAGCGTCAGCGTCGCCGGTAGCCACCATCATCATACCGAACGCATTGCGGTCTACCATCTTCTCGCAAGCCTCCGAGTAAGTCACGCCCTCACGTGCCTTCTTATCAGAAAGAATACGGGCGTAGCGGTGGCGGCGTTCCGTCTCGCGGTCGTGGCGGAGGTTGACGATCTCGATACCTTCCAGACTGATATTCTCCTCGGCGGCGATCTTGGCCAGACGCTCCTCGTTACCCAGCAAGATCGGGAAACAGATACCTTCCGCTTTCGCCTCGGCGGCGGCTTTCAGCATATTCACGTGGTTCGCCTCGGCGAATACCACCCGTTTTGGGTTCGCTTTCGCCATATCGGTGAACGAGCGCAATAGTTTGTTATCGTATCCCATCATCTCACGTAAGTGGTTGGCGTAGCCCTCCCAGTCGGTGATCGTCTTGCGAGACACGCCCGAGTCGATAGCGGCTTTCGCCACGGCGCAAGATACACGGGTCAGCAAGCGGGGATCGAGCGCTTTCGGAAGGATATAGTCGCGTCCGAAAGTGGTTCGTTTCAGCTTATAGGCGGCGTTCACCACGTCGGGGACAGGCTCCTTGGCAAGGTCGGCGATGGCGTAGACGGCGGCCCGCTTCATCTCCTCGTTGATCGCCTTGGCGTGCGTATCCAAGGCGCCGCGGAAGATATAAGGGAATCCCAGCACGTTGTTGATCTGGTTCGGATAGTCGGAACGTCCGGTAGCGAAGATGATATCGTCCCGCGAGGCCATAGCGTCGGCGTAGGAGATCTCCGGGTTCGGGTTCGCCAAGGCGAATACGATCGGGTCGGCATTCATGCTACGTACCACCTCCTTGGTCAATACGTTCGCCACGGAGAGGCCCAAGAATACGTCGGCTCCCACCACGGCCTCCTGCAAGGTCTTGATCGGACGGTCGGTAGCGAACTCCCGCTTGGCGGCGTTCAAGTCCGGGCGACTGGTAGAGATGACGCCCTTGCTGTCGCACATGACGATATTCTCCTTGCGCGCTCCCAGCATCACGTACAGTTTCGTACATGAGATGGAGGCGGCTCCGGCGCCGTTCACCACGATCTTCACGTCCTCGATCTTCTTGCCGGCGATCTCCAAGGCGTTGATCAGCCCGGCGCCGGAGATGATTGCCGTACCATGCTGGTCGTCGTGCATGACGGGGATATCCAGCTCGTTCTTCAGGCGAGTCTCGATCTCGAAACACTCCGGTGCCTTGATATCCTCCAAGTTGATTCCTCCGAACGTGGGCGAGATCGCCTTCACGGTCTGGATAAACTTCTCCGGATCTTTCTCGTTCACCTCGATATCGAATACGTCGATGCCTGCGAATATCTTGAATAGCAATCCCTTGCCTTCCATCACCGGCTTACCGGCCAAGGGACCGATATCGCCCAGCCCGAGTACGGCGGTACCGTTGGAGATTACGGCTACCAAATTACCTTTCGCCGTATATTCGTACGCGTCCAGCGGATTCTTCTCGATCTCCAGACACGGCTCGGCTACGCCCGGCGAATAAGCCAGGGATAAATCCGTTTGCGTACTATGAGGCTTTGTCGGGATAACCTCGATCTTACCCGGTTTGCCCTCGGCATGGTACCGAAGGGCCTCCTCTTTTGTAATCTTTGCCATAGATGTTTTTATTAGTTGTTTTTTGACTGTCCTATTTGAAACCACCGCGAAAGTAACAAATTATTATGAGTTCGCTTGGTTTTGCTTACAAATAGTTGCTTATGTTTTCCTTAATAAGTGAAAAAGAATAAGCAAAAAAAGGCTTGGGTGCATACCGGAGGTTTGCGTACAACTTAGTTCCACCATATTCAAATAGTATACTCGAAACTTATATGGTGAAGGTATCAGGTATTTTCAATTTAGAACAGAGTAGTCATGGTACTTAAGTGAAAAATCAATAAAACACGAAATACACCAACCACAGAACTTTAGATTTCAACGCCAAACAATAGACGCTGTTTCGCCAAGAGATAGTTAATTTTATTACCATAAAAAATCATTAGTTATGTTGAAAAACTTTAAGCCGGTCAATCTAATCCTCGTAGTGGGAGCTATGGCGTTGCCTGTAAGCGCATATGCCGACTTGGTACCGGAGAAACTAGACGTAAGTATTTCCTTGCAGAGCGGAAAAGTAACGGGAGTTGTAGTGGATAATTTCGGGCCTGTAGCCGGAGCGTCTGTAGTAGTAAAAGGCACAACCAATGGAACGATTACCGACATGAACGGTAACTTCTCGTTGGAAGGAGTAAATAACGGAGACTTGATCCAGATCTCCTTTATCGGATACATGACCCAAGAGCTTATCTACAAGGGGCAGGCCATCAGCGTAAAGCTTGCCGAGGATACGCAAAAACTGGACGAGGTAGTTGTTACCGCCTTGGGTATGAAACGCTCGGAAAAATCCCTAGGCTACGCCATGAAAGAGATAAAAGGCGACGAATTGAACGCTAACTTGATTAACCCGGTAGCCGCCTTGCAAGGTAAAGTGGCCGGTTTGGAAATCTCAGGTTCGGATGGTGGTATGTTCGGTTCCTCTAAAGTTCAGATCCGCGGTGCTTCCACATTAGGAAAGAACAACCAGCCGATCTATGTGATCGATGGCGTGATCTTGGACAACTCCATCAAGGAAGGTAATCCGGACTGGGACTCCAACCCCAATGACTACGGTAACGAGTTGAAAAACTTGAACCCGGATGACTTCGAGTCTGTATCCGTATTGAAGGGAGCGGCGGCCACAGCCCTCTATGGTTCCCGCGGTTTGAACGGTGCGATCGTGATCACGACCAAAAGCGGCAAGAGCGGACAAGGACTGGGTATCAATATCTCACAATCATTCGGTATGGATGTGATAACCCAAACACCTAGTTTCCAAAACGAATTCGGTAACGGTATCATTGCAGGTAACGTAGATTACGGCGATAAAAACGCTAATGGAGACTATTACATCTATGACAACTTCGGACAATATCCTACCAACGCAAATGGTCAATTCTCATTGATGAACGATCAAGGTATGTCGTGGGGACCCGCATTCGATGGACGTGAGATACAATACTATGACGGTTCCACAAGAGCCTACTCTCCCGTAAAGAATAACTTCCACAAGGCATATCAAAAAGGATTCAGTTCGAATACAAACGTGGCGATCAGCGGAGGCAATGAGAAAACGACATTTTATACCTCATTGTCTTACAAGCATGTAGATGGTACGACTCCGAATAATAGCTTCGACCGTATCTCCTTCCTAGGCAAGGCCTCGCACATGTTCCACCCCAAAATCAAACTGGAAGCCAGTATGTCGTTCGCCAACTCTATGCCAAAGAACTCTCCGATCAACATTGGAGAGAACTTCGCAAGCGGCGTGTGGGGACGTTCATATGATCCATCAACTGCAAAGGACAAATATAAAGGCGTACACGGAGGTTTGGCCAGCTCAAGCTATGGCGATGAGTATGGTAATATGCCGGGAATCGGTACTTGGTGGAGCGTCTATGAGAACGATTACCGACAAAAAGAGATCTCAGTCCGTCCTGTCGTGAAATTAAATATCGACCTATTGGATTGGTTGAAGTTTAACGTGAAAGGTAGCTACAACTACTACTATACCCGCTTTGAGAACAAGCAACCCGGCTCCGGTTACGCCAATGAAGGAGGTTACTATGGTATCGGACAGACCACTAAGGAACAAACTAACTTGAATGCCAACTTTATGTTTAACAAGACTTTTGGCGACTTTACGGTGAATGGTTTCTTACATGGTGAATTCTACGAGAACTTCCAGCAGGCACAGTCGATGAACACGAATGGTGGCCTGATCGCTCCCAACCAATATTTTATCGAAAACTCAAAGCAAACACCCACTTATGGCGCAAAGGTAGAAGACCGCAAGAAGATGTTGTCCGTAGCTTTCCAAGCCGGCGTTAACTGGAAAGACCAAATCTTCTTGGACGTAACCGGACGTAACGACTGGTCTTCTACCTTGGTTTACGCCGATGGACACGGATCATATTCCTATTTCTACCCATCCGTAAACGGATCGTGGTTGATCTCAAGCACGTATCGCGATCAGTTACCGGAATGGATTTCTTTCGCTAAGATTCGCGGTTCATGGGCGCAAGTTGGTAACGATACAAGTCCTTACATCATCAACACGGCATACCAAATCAACACATCCACGTTAAACGGGACAAACTATTATGGCATGTCATTGCCGGGAACCATGTACGACCAAGATTTGAAGCCAGAGCGTAAGAACGCTTGGGAAATTGGCTTGGATTGGCGCTTCCTAAACAACCGGATCGGTTTGGACGCTACCTATTATAAAGAGAACACGAAAGACCAGATCATGGAAATCTCGGTTCCGGCCGTATCTGGTATCACCAAGCAATTGATCAACGCCGGTAACATCCAAAATAAAGGCGTGGAGTTGGCCTTGAACACGATCCCGTTCCAGAATCAAGACTGGGAGTGGACATTGGACTTTACTTGGACAAAGAACATGAACAAAATCGTGGAATTGCACGAGAATGTGGCGGATTATATTACACTGGCCGGTGATGTCGCCTATGGGAACTACCGTATCGGTTCCGTGGCTAAGGTAGGGGCCTCATATGGAACCCTGATGACAGATAGCTATTATAAATTCGATAAGTCATCCGGTTTGCCCATGTTGGTTTGGACAGACGGGACACGCCGTTCTCATTACCTGCGAAACGAAGCGAAGATCGTTGAGATCGGTTCCATGATTCCTGATTTCCTTGGATCAATATCTACCGGATTGAAATATAAGAACTGGAGTTTGAATATCTCATTGGATATGCGTTTTGGAGGAAAAGTAGCTTCCTATAACTCCCGCTACGGTACGGCCTATGGCTTCATGGAAGAATCCTTGAAAGGGACACCGGGACATGGCGGTGTCACTTGGACATCCAAATTCGATGGAAAGACTTATAACGACGGTATCATCCCACAAGGTATCATCCCGCAAGGCACGCAAATCACGCAACCCGATGGTTCGATCTATACTGTTGGAGCGGGTGGAGTATCTTCTGCCGGACAGTCTTATCAAGAATTGTTCGATAAGGGCGTGATCGAACCGACACACGCTTCGGCATGGACATATCGCAACAACGCTTGGACTATGGCCGGTCGCGATTATGGTGTGGTAAATAACTCATGGGTGGAAGACTTGAACTATATCGCATTGTGCGACATTTCTTTAAGTTACCGCCTGCCTAGTACCGCTTGCGAGAAAATCAAGGCTAAACATTGCGTATTGACGTTGAATGGGCACAACTTGGGTTACTTATTGAACTCATTGCCAAACAACATCAATCCGGAGTCCGTTTCCGGTACAGCTGCCGCCGAGTTCCGTATCCGTTCTCTGACGGGTGTTACCTCCAGTTTCACGTTCACGGTAAATGTAGGTTTCTAAATTCATTGATTAACGCATAAAATTAAAGAATAAGAATATGAAAAAATATCACTATATAACATCTTTGTTATTAGCTGGATCATCTTTGTTGATGAGTGGTTGTCAAGATGATTTCTCCGAATTGAAACAAGATCCCTCGACGGTGACAAAAGGCGATATCGGCTATTTGTTTGCCCAAGGGGTTTTGGATTTTGAACCATCCGATTATACCTATTGGTTTTATAATGCAGACCAGATGTATCAATGGACACAGTTGTTGGTCAGCACAGGGGGCGTGACCTCTACCGTATTTGACGGTGGTATGAATCCCGGATTCAAATCAATCGATGTATTGAAATATGCCAATGAGATCAAGTACGTTCGCTCTCAAATGTCGGAAGAGGAAAGCGCCCAATATGAAGCCTACGAAGCTGCCATTAATGTCTTGTGCGCTTATATGGGAATCTTCGACTCCGATTTCATCGGAAATATTTCTCACACGGAGGCTGCACAAGCGTTGCATGGTGGAACTTTGACACCGAAATATGACAGCGTGGAACGCTTGTATGAGCTGTGGCTGAACAATATGGACGAAGCGATCACGACTTTCACGACAGCCCAAAATCAAGTGTTCGAGGGAGCGCAAGACGCTATTTACAACGGTCAGAAAGAGAAATGGGCGAAACTGGCGAATTCCTTGAAATTGAAGATTGCGGCTCGTTTGATCTCTCAAAACCGTCAGAAAGCGATCCAAATCGCCGAACAAGTAGCTAATGCCTCCTGTGGCGTGTTGAATGGCACGGATGATGATTTCTTGTTCAACAAGGTTACTTACAATTCATCCAACCAAGATAAGACCTACCACTGGAACAATGGCATTTTGCAAAGTGTGGGAGGCTCGAAGACGCTGATCGACTTCATGGTTAACAACCGTGACCCGCGTGTCCGTTTCGTTTTTCAAAAAAATGAATGGAATTCCAATGTCGTACAGTTATTCTTCGATGCTGGCAAGCAGGCACAAATTCCTCACTATATCATGGAGAGCATCGATTATTCAGTAAGAGCTGACGGTAAATATAAATTCAACGCTTGGAAAGGAGCCGGAGAACCATGGGTACGTTACCAAGGATTCCCATTGGATTACAATGCCGGACAACAAGCTGGTAAATTTGGGGATTGGTTCAATTATAATATTAATTGTAAATACAATGATGATTATATCTATGAACCATTCTCTCGCTTCCAACAAGAGCAAGTTTACGGTCGAATAGACTTTACTTATCCGGTTGCGGCAGGAGATCCTGTGATCCAAGACATCGAAGACAATCCTTGGTATGGTATGTATATGACAACAGCCGAGGTGAACCTGTATCTGGCTGAGTTCAAGTTATTGGGAGCGAACCTGCCCGGATCGGCCCAAGATTATTTCAATAAAGCGCTTCGCGCTTCTGTTGAGGAATACGACCGTTTGGCTCGCTCGAATAAGATCCCGTATTACGGTACGACTTACAACTATGATCCAAACGAGAAACCTATTGATTTGGTAGCAGGCGAGATCGATGAGATGATGTCTTATAAAGACTATCAGTTGACAGGAAACAAGGCTTCTGATTTGGAAAAGGTATATATCCAACAAATCTTACATTTCTTGATGTCTCCGATAGACGCTTACTCGACCGCCCGTCGTTCCGGCGTGCCTAAGATAGGATCTTCAATTTTCCCACGTATGGATTATAGCGCTAATGGTTATCCCGTGACCAATATCCCGCGTCGTGTAGCATTGAACGCACCGAATCCAACAGACTTGATGTATGATAACTTGATCGAGGCTTATAAAGAACAGGGCTTAAGCGTTGGCTCCGGCGACATATTGAATAGCGAGCGTATTTGGCAGGACACCAATGCGCCGCAATGGGGAGCTGGTCCGATCCTTTAATGCACTCAAGACAATGTTAAATATAAAGAGAGGATAGCGGCATCCTCTCTTTATATTTAACTGTCTAAAACTCCTTATCGTTAGTCACAGGCCCACATACTCGAGAAAGAAGCTTTCGTGATAATATCGACTCCCTTATCCCAATTGATCCGATCCGCATGATCGTCCGGTAAGTTGTAGTAGGGACGAGGATCGGTATGATGCCAGGTGATAGGAATACCCACCTTGGCGAACGATTCGCTATCGTCTCACGCTGAATTATCCCATGGACGATAATCCATTGTCAGATTCAAGTCGTATCTCTTGATATCGTTCTTCTGCCAACCACTGAAAGCAGGGTACACTTTCATGAAGAGATAAACCATATGGGTAGGCTTCCTCATTATTGTTACAACCGATCATATCGAAATTCAAATATCCTTTCATATTCCTTATCTCCGGTAACACGACTTTATTTAAACTTTGATTAATGTGTACAATACTTTGGTAATTTTTCACCGAAATATTAATTAAGTCATTCGCTTACTTTTGCGTTTTATGCGTTAACAATCGGTGTAGCCTGTATACGGCGACACTTCTTCATCGTTATTTTTCATACAGTAAAGACACTTGGCTGTAACTTGCCATTTGCGGAATACTGGAACCTTTGCCGGGCAAAAAGCCGGACCTGGATCGGAGGAAAAGAATAGGGGGGAGGCAACCCACAGAAAGGGCGATCCGATACAATCAATAAATTAACCAGCTACACCCTTGCTCGAGCGAAATAATCCATCATAGCCACTACAAATCTAAGTAACGGTACCAGTACACCTATTACATATATTATAGCGTATCCCCCAAGGACAAAAGGTAATATTTTACGATAAAGACATGCTATAGCAAGTAATATAAACGAGAAGGAAAAGCCATAAACCCCTATTTGAAAACCGGGCATCAATTCATAAACAGGTACGGGTTCCGGATGAAGCATGGCACCGACCACGATAGAATAAAGGCTTGTCAATAATATAAGCAGCGTATATAAGCAACTCTTAAGAATCCAGGGATCATTCCTTTTACAATAGAGAATCGTTCGGATATCACTCCTAAGAAACTCAATACCCAGTAAGAGAGCCACCATAACGCTTGTATCAAAAGCAGAAAATATATTCATTCCGATTACCTTTAACGTGAAGATATGTATTTATTCTGAAAAGCTACGTCTTTGCGTATTTTACGATATCGTATCCGATAGTCAGAAAAGCATTTTTGGGGCTCTTTTTTGGGGATGACTGCCAAAAAAGAACCCCGAAGCTGAAATTCAGGCAGACGGGATTCCTCCCGTCCATCTTTACCTTTTTTGCAATCTTCCCTCGTCCGCATAGCTATAATATATATTACCGGCAACAATCACATGATCTAACAGACGGATGTCTAATGTTTCAGCGGCTTTTTTAACCGCTTCCGTCAAGCGGTCATCCGCACTGCTAGGCTTGCGTGCTCCTGACGGGTGGTTATGCACCATGATAAAAGATACGGCGTTATAATACAATGCCTGCTTCATGATAACCCGTATATCCACAGGGGCGGTATTTATCTCACCGCATGAGATACGGACTTTACGGATGAGTTTGGACGAGCTGTTCAACAACAGCACCCACATCTCTTCAGTAGTGATATCGCACAAAACGGGATGCATCATTTTACAAACATTACCGCTGGACAAAACCGCGGGATTTTCGACTTGTCCTTCTTTCAGCCGTTTATACAGCTCAATCGCCGCATAAGCGACTTTTTTACGGCTGGGTGTCAATGTTTCCAGTACATCAGACAAAAACAACCCGTCCATTTCCATCTGTTCATACTTATATTCCTCATGTTTCAGTTTCTCACTGTTCGTCAAGACATAGATCAACTCGCTGTTTTCCATCACCCGATAAACGTCATTCACCTCAAATACGGTTCTCTTCGTTTTCATACTGCCAAAAATTAAAAGATTAATACTCGCAAACATCGCTTGTCGCCCCAACCATAAATTTTTCCTCAACTGATTGGGAACAGTGCATTGAAGAGAAAGCGGGAAAGACGGATCAGAACGGGATTGAACTGGTAAATACTACCTCCCGGAATGGGAGGATGGAGATTTGGCTTTTCAATATCGGGCGTTCCGGCCACGCCTACCTTCGCAATGTTCCTATCAGTTCAGGAAAAAATCATCATACCTCTCTTCCGGCATAGCCGGAGCATAAAGCGTTAAGGATAGCAGGGAAAAGCCCGGAGGGTAACGAGGACTTGCAACGGATAGCCCGCCCGAAAGGGAACGCCCTAGAAATAAGTTTAGCGTAAAAGAGCAAGACACCCTTTCAGGCATATTAAAAACCGTAAAATTCAACATCTACTTCCGGAAAATATTTTTCCGAAAGTAAGTATGGAGCGTGTGAAGGGAAAATTCATTTTCCCGGTCATTTCTTTGTATGTAGTTTTTCGGGGAATATAAAGGGTTAGGGTTTTAGGTATACTTATGTAATATGGTGGATCATTTTACACAGCTATCAGGCTTTTTTAGAAGATTCCGTTTCTTTATTCGACTATATAACAATCATGTACTGACTTACCCCCCTATCACTCCTTTCTTGAAAAGAGTGGATACTTTCACACAGCTATCACTATATTACGGACGGTTGTACACAATTGGAGCAGGAAAGAGGGACGGTCGCATACAGCTGGAAGTAAAGAACGGGACATCTGTACACAACTAAAACAGCAAAAAAAACGTGAAAAGTGAACGATTTTACACAGTTGGGGACTTTCTATCAGCACCACTCTTTGAAGAAATGAATTTTTCCGGATCAGGAACTTCCTGCTGCCTCTCTGGTGTCCACCCTTCGGGAAACCTGCCGAAAACAGCCACAAAATCATTTATATATAATTGCTTTTTCTTCTCGATATTTTCAGAGAAATTGGCCCACTGAAGGAACTCGCCATACAGTTCCTTATCATTCTCCTGTTCTTTCACTTCCTTTCCTCTGGATTCCAACTCTATCTCAGGATAAACCAGCTCCACATATAACTTAAGCAGGCTCTTATAAAATCGCTTCGTCACGACCGCATACTGTCCTTCATCGAAATAACGCAACGTATCTTGGGGAAACGAGAACAAAACGGTATAAGCCCATCTATCATGCTCACCTTTGATGAAGGAAAAGTTGAAATTGGTATATTTCAGGTAGCCGTTCATCTTCGTAAGTATCGAGGCGATTTTCTTTTTCCGATATTTGGGTTCAGCTATTTCTATCCCCAACCTCTTAGCCAGCTGATCGACTGTCAGCACATAGAAAGGAGTTTCGTTATTCTTGACTCTATACTTGATCAGGTAAATCATCTTGGATAGCTCCAAGTAAAAATAACGATAACGGCTGGGTAAGTTTCGATAATCCTGAAGTTCCAAGAGGTTATAGAGCGAAAACATGAAGTCTTTAATCTCCGGGCTTATCACCGCCGAATACAGCCTTTTCGTCGATTTCTTTGTCTCGAAGTCGGAAACAATATCAAATCGTTTCAAGATCTGCACGAAGTTATAAGATGTACGGCCATCTTCACCGGCTACCGGATAATACAAGTTCTCCAATCCCAATTTATAGATCGCCGCCTCAAATACCGTCTCTATCGGGTGAGTGACCGATTTCCCTGCCGTACCGGCAACTACATATTTCGGGGGTGTCCTGCTTCCGAACATAGCTGTCAACTGCTCTTCGGTCAGTTTCCGCTGTAAGTTGGTACGGTTATAACCCATCTTGTGGCAAAAATCCTCCACAGAGAACCAAGAGGTACCGAACAGGTCTTTCAGGTGATGGCTGCTCAGGTATATGATAAGATCCAGCATGACATTGCCACCTGCCTCATACAACCGTTCTATCAGGTCGGAATTATAATTTTCCCCAAGAATCCTGGGAACACGATCAGTTCTTTTGCCATGACAATACTTAAAAATCAATCCTCTCTCTGCTTTCATTGCCACAATGATAGACATACCGGGGCACATACACATCATCATTATCACTTTACTTTAAAGATACGAACAATATGAAAAGCAAAGATATAATTTACCGATAAGCCTTACCACTTTTTATTGCAAAGAAAGCATCTTACACCTGTAGCTCATAGACAACCTGTATTGCTTTTTCAGTTCTTCTGATAGGAAAGACCGATCTATCAATGCCTGCACCAACGGTTTCTCATGAATAAACCCATCAATTTCACGCTTTATCAATTTATCGCCCAACCCTATGCGCCGCCCAAATTCCTCGAAATCCTTCCGACCTACCCGATGGGTATCCCCCAAATTCATCCCCTCTTTGAACAATCCTTTATCAAGAGCGAATCTCCTGGGTTCAGTCAAATGCAATGAGGTGTTTATCAGGTTATATGCGGGAGAAAGCCGATATTCATCTCCACTATTAATCAGCGAGAAATTTTTCAGATGCGCATCGTCATTCAAAGAGATGAAATTAAATACAATCAACCTGAAGAAACGAAGTATATCAATCCGGGCAGCTTTTACATATTTCTGTATTACCTCCGCACACTCTTCATAACTGCCATTGCAATATTTATAATCACTTCCGCCATTCGCTTTCGTATATCCCATCAGTGCCGCAAAATCCTCTTGCTGAGATTTTTTCCCGTCATGAACATCAAACCGCCGTGTCAAATAAGCGGCTTCATCATTATTGAAAAAGCAAAGCCCGTTGGCCGCCGTTTCTATTCCATATACCTGTGCCGCTATTTGCATGGTCAAATGCTCATTGGCAGCGCAATAATCCCGGTTCAGTATATGGTAACTGCTGGGACACGGCTTCAATATATATGTTCCCTGCTCGCCTTCCTGTGTATAACGAAGATACGATTCCTGTTCATCAACAATTACCGAATACTTGGGCTGTACGCCCGACAGTGAGATTCGCTTCGCGTTTCGTATAGCTTCATTGGCTTCTTTACTGTTGGTCGAAGGGCTTGGCACTCTCAAATAATGAGATACCATTTTATCGTCAAACATTTTTTTACGTGCGGCAGGAGAATGAGTATCGAACCCTTCCGCCAGTGTTGAAGGACAAACCGTCAAGGTGATCATGGCAATACAGGTTTAATGGTTACGGCACCTATGGTATCATAGTGGGCGGTGGCCAGCAGTATGCCAAAGTCATCTTCGGCATCGACGTGCAATAACTGAGATTGCAATTTCCGGTTTTCACCTTCCGACAACATATTAAAGAAGAACGGGAACAAGACCGTTGACCGATACGGTTCTTCACGCAATGGAAGAGTCAAGCTGACCGATGGACAATCCCCTTTCTCCAAATAAGAAGAATCATAGATAAATGTATATTCTCCATTATCCTCTTCTGTCAACATTCCGGCTTTAATGCCGTGCAAATAAACCTCACATTGTCTCATTTCAATTAACCGTTAAATTCAACTTTTCAATTCGATAGTCATTTGAAGCCCAAGCGTGTCAAGTATGGAAAGCAATGTTTTCAATTTAGGGTTACCTTCTCCACGCTCGATGGCCACCAGCGTATTGATACCCACGCCTGCCAGTTCGGATAACTCCAGCTGATTAACCCTCAAACTCTTCCTGCGTTCCCTGATAATCTTTCCTATCTCTTTCATATTCACAGTATATTGTGATTTTTCGACAAAAATACCAATTTAAAACATGAAAAACAAATAAAATCACAATGTGTTGTGATTTTATTAAATCCATCTATGTTCAAAAAAGAATAACAGATAAATCTAGACAACCATAATCATTTTATTTATATAGATTAACTCTAATATTCAAGATTAATCCATCTATTTATATAGATTATTTGTATATTTACAAAAAAGGAACAACCATGTGGAATGAAATGAGCAACCCGGCTGTATTGGTGAAAATCGGCCAACGCATCAAAGAGACACGTATCAGGCAGCACATCACGCAGGAAGAACTGGCAACGGCTTCCGGTGTAAGCCCCTTGACCGTTGCGAACATCGAGAAAGGCAAATCGGTATCGCTGCTGTTGTTCATCAGTGTACTTCGTTCACTCGGCCTTTTGGAGAACCTGGAACAACTGGTACCGGAAATCCGGATCAGCCCGATAGAACTCAAAAAACTGCAAGGGAAAAAACGTTACCGTGTACGCCATTTAAAACAAGATAGCCATGAATGATTTAATAGTAGACGTGAAGCTGTGGGGAGAAAGCGTAGGTTCTCTCTATTGGGAAAAGGAAAGCAATTCTGCCTTGTTCGACTATGAACGGAAGTTCATCCGCTCTGGTCTTGACATTTCTCCTATCATTATGCCCATTGCCCAGTACAGAAACACGCCCTACCAGTTCCTTGAAAACCGTACGGACTGTTTCAAAGGGTTGCCCGGATTGTTCGCCGATTCACTGCCGGATACTTTCGGAAACCAGATCATCAACGAGTGGTTCGCCAGCCGGGGATTGTCCGGAGAAGAGATCACCCCTTTAGACAGGCTTTGCTATGTAGGTAAACGTGGTATGGGCGCACTGGAGTTTGAGCCGTACTCACCGATCAACGGCATGAACGAGTCATCGGTCCTCCATATCGAGGAACTGACGGAGCTTGCCAAATCCATATTCACGGACAGGAAAGCATTTCAGGCCCAACTGCGTCAGGAAGGAAGAAACATACTGGACATACTGAAAGTGGGGACATCCGCCGGAGGTGCCAAGCCCAAAGCAATCATCGCCTATAACGATATCACCGGAGAAGTACGCTCCGGACAGGTAAAAGCCCCCGAAGGCTTCGGGTACTGGCTATTGAAATTTGATGGTGGCAAATACAGCGAACACACGCAGATAACGGACAATCCACGAGGAATAGGTAACATCGAATATGCCTATCACCGGATGGCAAAAGCCTGCGGTATCGATATGATGGAATGCCGGTTACTTCAGGAAAAAGAGTCATGCCACTTCATGACACGTCGTTTCGACCGTGTGGAAAACGGAGAGAAGATCCATGTACAAACATTAGCCGGGATTGCCCACTATGACCGTGACTAACGCCGTTCATACGAAGAGATCTTCCGTTTCATGCGGCAGATGAACCTGCCCTATCCGCAACAAGAAGAACTATACCGGCGTATGGTGTTCAACGTCATGAGCCGGAACCATGACGACCATAGCAAGAACTTCTCTTTCCTGATGGATAAACAAGGGAAGTGGAAACTGTCTCCTGCATACGACCTCTGCTACTCATACACACCGGGCGGCAAATGGACGAACCGTCACCAACTGTCACTCAATGGCAAACAAGACAATTTCACGATGGAAGATCTGCAAAAAGTGGGAGAGAACATGGGTATCCGGGAACACAAACAGATTATCGAAAAGGTACAGGAAACCGTATCGCACTAGCTTGAAACAGCCAAGGATTGCGGGGTCAAACCGGAACACGCTGATTTTATCGGAAAAAATCTGCTCTTGTTCGGTAAGCAACCGCATACGATCCAAATGCCGAATATTGTCAACGAACAAGAACAGACCTTCATAAAGGCTATGCGAGATGATGACTTCAACACCATTCTGGAGTTGAAGATGAAAGGATATCAGCCATCGGATAACGTACTGAAAAGCCTCCAGCCGGATATATCATCCACCACCTTTATCGCTGCCGCCAAAATATTCCAAATGGAAAGAATGCTAAAAAGTATTCAGGACATAAAGCCTGCTCAAAGCCCAATTATAGACGGGAATAAGCGAAGCATGGAATTGGGAGGTTAGTACACAAAGACATCTCGCACAATTCAATATAATAGTAAATATATTAGTTGTAACCTATCATATTTTGATTTAGCAGTTAATATATTTACCCTTGCAGCGAGACAACGAATCACGTCACCCAAGCCATGGCTAACCCAGAAATCATAGCGGATTTAGTCAAACGATTTAAGGAATATAGACTAGCCTATGGGCCCACCCGGCAAGAGGCTGCCGAGAAAGCCGGTGTCAGCCTTATCACCTTGCGCCTGTTTGAGAATGGAAAGGTCTACAATATCGATATGGGGAACTTTCTTTTCCTATTACGGGTAGTGAACTGCTTGGAACAGATGGACGGCCTACTGCCGGTACCTGTTTCAGCATATACAATGGAATAAATGATGAATAAAAAAACCGAAAAGGATAAGACATGGGAAATAATGTTGTGAGTGTTAGAGGGGGGATTGACATCTTTTCACCTTAGTATCTCCGACCATAGGAGAAGCCATGAAACACTGCTTGCCCACCGTCATCGAGCCATACGAAACAAAGACAGTTTTCAGGTATCAGAAATCAACGTTATCGAGGACACCCGGCATGACTTTCGTATCGAGGCCATCATCAACGGAAAGCCACAAAAACACGTTGTCGGGCGTAAAAGCGATTTAGCCGCTGAAATCATAGCCAAAGGCAGAAACAAAGTACCCGTTGAAAACAAGAAAGGCTTATGGAACGGTTGTTTCTGCCTTTGGTTAGAAGAAAACAGCTAGCATTTGGCTTGACGGGAAAATTAAGCCCGTAAACTGCCTTCTCGTGAATAACCGGCCTCGTACCCTAAAAAACAATGGCAGGAAGAAGCTAGATAAGAGAGAATATACAGGTGTTCAGGAACAGATAAGTGTTTATTCTATAGAGGTTTGATTTTTGTTACGAAAATTTAGGGGTGACATTCCGGTTCCTTTCTTAAAAAACTTTCCGAAAGACGATTGATCCGCAAACCCCAAACTTTCCGCAATACCTTTTATTGCCAAATCTGTAAACGTCAACAAACGTTTAGCTTCAGAGAGAAGGGCCTCCATTATATAGATATTTACTGTCTTTCCAGAAACCTGACGTATAATCCTTGAAAGATAAGGACGGGACACATGAAGCCTGTCCGCATAAAAAGCAATGGTATGTTCATGTCGGTAATGTTCGGCCAATAATTTTCTGAACAAGCGGAACAGTTCGTCAGGACGGCTGATCTTTCCAGAGGAACGCGCACTTTGATTGTCAACAATTTTTGTTATTTGTAATAATAGGAAATTGACCAAATGACTCATCATTTCAACAGGATAATTAAAAGTGAGGCTATGAGCCAGTAGCTCTAATGTTTTATGCACATATGCAAAATCATCATTATCCAACTGTAAAGCCAACGTCATAGAACCAGCGTTATAGAGGCTTTTATACGCATAACTTCCTACTGCTAATGAGTCAAAAAAGGAAGGTTCTATACATATACCATAGGAGTTAAATTCCATGCTCTTGGATTTCAATGAAACAGACATCCTGGGAGTAACGAGAAGCATATCACCTTTTTTTAAGGTAAGGGAATGGCAATTTATCATGAATTTGGCCGTTCCACTCTCTACCAGCATATAATAGAAAAAACCGGCATGGAACATCCTACGTTTATAGTTATCAAGAATTTCTTCTATATTAAGGATATAGACTCCTTGATTATATATGGTTGTCGATAACGTTCCCCGTATCAACTCCAATAGTGTATCTTTGGTATGATCCATGTTGTCAAAAAATCACATAATTAAATGATAAAATTTCTTAGAATGGTCAGTCTCTCAAATTAGAATGTCCGATAAACAAAATCAGCGTCCATCTAAAAATGCGAACGCAAAATACAAAAAAAAAATCAAATATGCAAATGGGATAATCATCTTCACATCTCCGGCAAGGTGTATCGTGATGGACTAAATACCGCTCTATTAGGAACACATCGTAACGGAGAAAATTCACGAACTTTGTCGTAGTAAATAGATTCTGAAAAACAGAGGATATCATCATGTCAATAATTATTTAACGACTATAAAACATTATACAATGAGCAGTATTAAGCCTATTAGAGATCCTAAGACGGATCATTTGTTGACACCTGAAAATTCAGCGTTGTTAGTAATTGATTATCAACCAATACAGGTTCATTCCATTACTTCTATGGACAGACAGAAATTGGTGGAAAATATATCTAATGTATGCCGGATTGCTAAAGGTTTCAACGTCCCGATTGTCTTAACTACGGTAAATGTCGCCACTGGTCTTAATACGCCTACCATTCCCCAGATCAAAAAGGTCCTTCCGGACCAGCCTGAGATCGATAGGACCTCAATCAATTCATGGGAGGACAAAGATTTTCAAGAAGCGGTCAAGGCACTAGGGAGAAAAAAATTAGTGATTTGTGCGCTATGGACAGAGGCGTGTCTTTCTTTTCCCGCTTTGGACTTGTTGAAAGAGGGATATGAGGTATATACCATTGTTGATGCTGTTGGTGGCACATCCGAAGTAGCCCATGAGATTGCCCTTAGGCGGATGGAGCAGGCCGGAGTCCGTCTGACTTCCGTTACGCAATATATTTGTGAACTGCAAAGGGACTGGGAGCGTAAGGAGACTGTTCCTGTGTTTGTCCAGGGATTGTTGGATAATGGTTCTTTCTTCGTTGAGACCCTTAAGGAATGATATGGTCGGAAGGACTATAAAAACGAAGGCGGGTTTATTCTCCTGAAACCAGATGGAATAATATACGCCTTTCAAAAATGTTATTTGATTTATGATAGCACTAATTTTCATCTTGTTATTATTTATTTATGATAACTACCAACCTCAGTGCACTGGCTGCCATATGGAAGGATGATCCCGATCATACTCGTATCGGTTTTGAGGTGAAACATGCGGGGCTCTCCTTTGTCAGCGGATATTTCTCGGATTTTGACATCTCTGTAAGGCAGGCAAATGACGATTATAAGAATACGCATATCCTGGCGGAAGTGCAGACCACGAGTATAAGTACGGGCGTGGTGGCACGGGACAACCATCTGCGTTCTCCAGATTTTTTTAATGTGGAGGTCTTTCCCCTAATGACATTTAAAAGTACAAAGATAAAGATGGAGAAGACCAGGAAAGGAAAAATATATGGAGACCTTACACTTCACGGGGTTACCCAAAGGATAGAGCTGGAAGTACTACTGATAGGGAAGAGGAAGAGTCCCGTATCTAAAAAGACACAGTAGGCGTTCGTCTTAGCGGCAAAATCAAACGCTCAGAGTTTGATCTCGGTCTTAAGTTTGTTCCGGCCATGATTGCAGACGATATACGGATTATTGTGGACTGTGAATTCACACATGAATAGAGAAAGGATAATTAATATTGAAATGACAGCAATATGAGACAAAGAAAAGTGACCCGAATTGTAAGGGGACGGAACGCAGTTGACGGGGCGGGTGTGCGTCTGCGCCGTATATTGGGGGATCGGACGATACAGGATTTCGATCCGTTCTTGATGCTTGACGGTTTTGACTCCACCAATCCTCAGGATTATATAAAGGGATTTCCCTGGCATCCTCATCGTGGAATAGAGACCGTAACCTATTTAGTCAGCGGAACAATGGCGCATGAGGACAGCCTGGGAAACAAGGGGGTGATCCGCTCTATGGGCTGTCAGTGGATGACCGCCGGATCCGGGATACTCCACAAGGAGATGCCGCAGCCTTCGGAAAGGCTGCTCGGGTGCCAGTTGTGGGTAAACCTGCCCGCTACGAAAAAGATGGTGCCACCTACATATAGAGATATCTCGTTAACCGATATCCCGGTGGTGGCCGATAAAGCGACCGTCCGTATCCTATCCGGTTGCTATCAGGGGATACGGGGGGCTCTGAACGGTTCGCACGCCCGGGTTACATATCTGGACATAACCTTGCCTGCCGGCATTTTATGGAGCTACGAGGAGGCCCACAATAATGAGACACTATTTATCTATTTACTGGAAGGCTCGCTTATCCCCGATCCGGAACAACGGTCGATCGAGGATAAGGGGTGCGCCATATTATATTCCGTTTCCGCTCCTGGAGAAAGGACACATGAGCCCGTGGTTGTGAAGGCCGGAGCGGAAGGCGCACGTTTTCTCCTGCTCGCCGCCAGTCCTTTGAGGGAACCGGTCGCCTGGGGAGGTCCCATCGTCATGAATACCCACGAGGAGCTGCGAGAATCTTTCGAAGAATTGAGGAACGGAACGTTTATCAAATGAATCTGAGAAGAGTCAGATACTTTCCGCCATGTTTAGTATGAATCAAGAGGTTTGGTTTATAGACTATGTCTTACGTGTCAATATTAAAATATATGTTTTCTGTAGCGAGATAATGTCGAAAACATTACAGGGTTAGTGGAAAGAACGGGGGCTGCCGGTTTTCTTGCATTTTTAAAAGCTCGGTCCCACATTTTCAAGGGTTCTCTTGGGTTAAATTTGGTATATTCATTTGCTTTTCTTAACTTTGCAAAAATTCGCAGGCGAAAACCAACTACTTTTTAAGTACCTTTAGTTCTATTTTACGTATTGGATAACTTTTCATCCTCTCTTAGAAATTACGCAGGGCCTGCTTTAAGAAAATCATTTTATAAACCATTGCGAGGTATTGGATAAATGCCTTGCCAAAACGTGACTTTATGCGATATAAAGAAAGTTTGCTATTGCCATTCCTTTTGGCGATAAATATCATTTTGCCTGTGACAGCGCAGGAAAAACCGAGGTTAAAAATAGGAGGCGCACTCCGGTTCAACTACAATTACTCAGACTGGAAACCGGAAAGCCGGAATCGTGGCGGAGAATTCGACTTCGACGTGCTCCGTCTGAACGTGAACGCTTCCTATAAAAAAATCGATTTAGCGGTGGATTACCGCTTCTATCCCTCTTCCTCGGGAGGCGGCATGCTCAGGGAAGGTTGGATAGGCTATCGTTTCAATGATTCACACCGGTTACAGATAGGCCTGACAACGGTCCCTTTCGGTGTCCTGCCTTATACGGGTAACAATTATTTCTTCAACCTGAACTATTATGCCGGTCTTGAGGACGATGCGGACATGGGGATAAAATACCTCTTCCATAAGGACCGCTGGGAGTTGTCGCTCGCCTATTTCCAGAACGCCGACCTTTCCGGGACCGGAGGAGACTCGGAACTGTCCGCCAGCCGCTATGCCTATGACATCGCCGGACGCGATAAGGAGGCGCATCAGGGCAATATCCGGGTGGTATATCATTTCGGAAACTTGTGGAGACATCAACTCGGAGGTTCGGTCCTTATGGGAGGTTTGTATAATATGGACACACGAAAGACAGGACTCCGTACCGCTTTTGCCCTGCACTATGTTGCCGACTATCGGCGGTGGAACCTTAAAATGCAGTATACCAACTATAATCTCAGACCCGTGCGGGCTCCAGGGGAAGACAGAAGTGTGGTGACGATGGCGGCTTACGGGTCGTCTTACCGGATCGCCTCCAGGGCGGATATATATACGGTGTCATTGTCCTACCGGATCCCCGTGAACAAGTGGTTTCTGGACGATATCTGCCTGTACAATGATTTCAGCCTGCTGGGCAAACGCGTCGCCGGGTTTAATGACAGCCTGGAGAACGTGACGGGGTGTTCTTTGGCGATAGGAAAGGTCTTCACCTACATCGACTATGCCGTGGGGAGGAATCACGCATGGCTTGGCGACGTATGGGACGAAGCCTTTGCCGGTGGAACGGAAGACAACTGGAATGTCAGGTTTAATATAAACATAGGATATTATTTTTAAAGGATTATGGATAAAAATAAAATTGAGATCAAGGATTTGTATTTGATTTTCGGCTCTGAAAGGAACAAGGCTTTCAAGATGCTGAAAAAAGGGAAAAGTAAAAGTGAGCTCCTGAAGGAGACCGGATGTACGGTTGCCGTGAACAACGCGAGCCTCTCTGTCCGGGAAGGTGAGATATTCGTGATCATGGGACTTTCGGGAAGCGGCAAGTCAAGCCTGCTCAGGTGTATCAACCGCTTGAACAGGCCCACTTCCGGTGAGATACTGATTAACGGGGAGGATATCGCCGGAGTTCCGGATGAACGGTTGCGTTCCCTGCGCCGGAAGGAGCTGGCGATGGTTTTCCAGCATTTCGGGCTGATGCCCCACTATACCGTATTGCAGAACATCGCTTTCGGACTCGAGCTTCAAGGCCAGGAAAAGAGGGAACGCGAGCAAAAGGCGGCGGAAAGCATGCGTCTGGTCGGGCTGGACGGATACGCCGACCTGATGGTCAACGAGCTGTCCGGAGGCATGCAGCAACGGGTGGGACTGGCACGTGCCTTAGCGAATGATCCGGAAGTCCTGCTGATGGACGAGGCCTTCTCCGCCTTGGACCCGCTGATACGGGTACAGATGCAGGACGAGCTGCTGGCCTTGCAGTCGAAGGTGAAAAAGACCATCGTATTTATCACGCATGACCTGGAGGAGGCTGTCAAGCTCGGTGACCGTATCGCCATCATGCGTGACGGGGAGATACAGCAAATCGGTACCTCCGAGGAGATCCTGACCGATCCCGCCAATAAGTACGTGAGGTGTTTCGTGGAGAACGTGGACCGCAGCAGGATTATCACCGCCGCATCCATCATGGTGGACAAGCCTATGGTGGCAAGGCAGGGAAAAGAGGGACCGGAGGTCCTGATCAGGAAGATGAGAGAACGTAAAATAACCGTGTTGCCCGTAGTGGATCCGGATGGCATACTGGTAGGCGAGGTCCATCTGAAGGAACTTATCCAATTAAGGAAGGAGCGTATCCTGAACATCGACTCTATCGTAAGGAAAGAGGTACACTCCATATTGGGCGATACTGTGGTGGAGGACATACTCCCCCTGATGACGAAGACCAACTCGCCCATCTGGGTGGTCAACGAGAAACGGGAGTTCGAGGGAATGGTACCGCTCTCGTCGCTCATTATCGAGGTGACGGGAAAAGACAAGGAAGAAATCAATGAAATCATTCAAAACGCAATAGAATTATGATAAATATAGGAGAATATATAGAAATGGCCGTGGAATGGCTGACCGAGCACGGCGCATCGTTTTTTGACCTGCTGAGCTTAGGGGTGGAAAGTGTTATCGACGGGATACTGTGCGTCCTGCTCGGGATACCTTTTTACATAACCATCGCGATACTCACTTTCCTGGCGTTATACAAGAGTGGCAGGGGGACAGGGATCTTCACCCTCCTGGGGCTGTCGCTCGTTTACGGGATGGGATTCTGGGAGGAGACCATGCAGACCCTGGCCCTGGTACTCTCCTCCACCGGCATGGCGCTGATGCTGGGAATCCCCCTGGGGATCTGGATGGCGGGCAGCGGACACTGCAACAAGATCTTGCAGCCGGTGCTTGACTGCATGCAGACCATGCCGGCCTTTGTCTATCTGATACCGGCGGTGCTATTTTTCGGGTTGGGAACGGTACCGGGAGCCTTCGCCACGATCATTTTCGCCCTGCCTCCGGTAGCGAGGCTCACCGCATTGGGCCTCCGGCAGGTGCCGAAGAACGTGGAGGAAGCCGCCCGCTCTTTCGGTGCCACTCCCGTCCAGCTCCTGTTCAAGGTGGAGCTGCCATTGGCATTGCCCACCATTCTCGCCGGTGTCAACCAGACCATCATGATGTCGCTCTCCATGGTGGTGGTAGCCGCCATGATCTCAGCTGGAGGTCTGGGGGAAGTGGTATTGAAAGGTATCACCCAGATGAAGATAGGCATGGGATTCGAGGGGGGGATTGCCGTCGTGATACTGGCGATCGTGCTTGACCGGATCACGCAGGGAATGGCTCGGAAAAAACAAAAGGAATGACACATATAATAAAAAGCAAAATGATTATGAGAGACAGAACGATACTTTTCACGGCCCTGATGGCCATCACGATATTCTTCTCGTGCGGTAACATATCCGACAAGAAAATCCGCATCGCCTACGCGAACTGGGCGGAAGGGATAGCGGTCACCTATCTGGCCAAGGAGATCCTTTCGGAACAAGGGTACAGGACCGAGCTCCTGAACGCAGACATCGCCCCCATATTCACCTCTCTGGCAAGAGGCAAGACAGACGTGTTCATGGACAGCTGGATGCCGGTGACCCATGCCGATTATTTTCGGAAATACGATGGTAAGCTGGAAATCCTCGGGCAGATATACGACAGCGCCCGTATCGGGCTTGTGGTACCTGAATATGTCCCGATCCATACGATAGAGGAACTGGGTGCCCATACCCGGCGGTTTTCCGGGGAGATCGTGGGGATTGACGCCGGTACCGGCATCATGAAATGCACGGAGAAAGCCATCCCTGAATACGGCCTGGATTACAGACTCATGATCTCCAGCGGTCCCGCCATGACGGCATTGCTGAAGAAGGCCATCGACAAGAAGGAATGGATCGTCGTGACCGGCTGGACCCCGCACTGGATGTTTGACCGCTTTCGCCTGAGGGTGCTGGAAGACTCGAGAAATGTTTATGGGGAGGCCGAGCAAATCCATTCCATCGCTAGGAAAGGATTCAGTAAGGAGCATCCGTTCGCTGCCGCCCTTCTGGGAAACATCCACCTATCTGATACCGAGATCAACTCTCTGATGCGGGCCATAGAAGAAACCAGTGGGACCGAGACTAGAGCCATACGCCAGTGGATGGACGGGCATAGGGATTTGATAGACAGCTGGATTCCGGACAAGGAGGAATACAGCCGATGAACATCACGATGGAATGGATGGCTAGGCTGTCCACGGCCTCTCTTTTAGGTAGATCTCCGGCCCCGAAAGGGGAGATCGTTCTAAAGATACCGGTTTCCGCACTCGTTCTCTCGTAGCATCGGGAAGTGCCTCGCTCTCTTGATGTCGGTACTATCATATTTCAGAAGGACCTTGTCCGTTCTAATGCTGTCACCATTGCGTGCATGGAATAAAAAATACGACACGCTACAAATACGATGAGAGGATTTGTGGTATGATGAGACTTGCACTATTACCGCGAGCGGAATGGCAGAAACCATCAAGAATTATGTCTTATTGTTGATATTACGGACATAACTCGTTCAAAATGACTTTTATCGATAACTAATTGTCTGTTTTATGTAACAAGTGTAACATTTAGCTTTTATAACTTTGCATCATCAAAAATTAACATTATGAACCAAGCGGTTCGGTCGCTAAAAATAATATCAGTGCCAAAATGAAAAAAAGTATTTTTTTCTTCTTCCTGTTATTCAGCTTGCAGTCTTTTTCATAAAGGGTCGCGATAAAGAATAATCTCGTATACGATGCGCTGTTAACTCCTAATCTCTCGCTGGAGTTCTCTCTAGGGGAAAAATGGACCTTGGATACCCAGGTGGGCATGAATTTTTTCTTCTATGAGAACGATCCCACCGCAGATGGATACAAGACAAGGAAATGGAGCCATTGGCTTGTGCAACCCGAGATACGCTATTGGGCTTGCGAGAGATTCAACGGTTGGTTTCTCGGGCTGCACGCGCATGGAGGCCAGATGAATGTCGGTGGGATAAACATCCCTTTTATTCTCCAGAACAAGCATAAAGAGATGAAGGCGCACCGTTATGAGGGCTATTTCTACGGTGGCGGCATCAGCGCCGGTTATCATTGGATCCTATCCGACAGGTTCAGCCTTGAAGCCGCTTTGGGGATAGGGTACGCGCACGTGAGATATGACGAGTTCAAATGTACGGCTTGTGGACAAAGGACGGGGAAGGGAGGGGCCGATTACCTCGGCCCGACAAGAGCCGCCCTCTCTATCATTTATATACTTAAATAAAACAGGCCTTGGGTAAAATAGGTGTAGGATATAAAAACATGAAGTCAATGAGATCGATACATTATTACATAAAGCTGTCAACCGTCTGTGCCAGCCTTGGTTTGACGGCTATATTCACGCAGGCCCAAAAGGTCGTTGGGCGGAACATGTCACCATTACATTGGGGGTATGACGTGAGGGTCAAGCGAAGCGCAGACGGAAAAAGCCTGCGTCTTTCCCTGCATGTGGATGCCATGACCCGGTTGGAGTCACAGGACGCCCTTGTCATCTATCCATCCCTGGTTTCCGCCGATGAGGATGACAGGATTGATTTCGCGCCTGTCAGTGTAGCGGGCAGAATGCGGTATAAGGCCATTACACGGTCGAAGGCTCTCGGCGAAAATTCAAGGACATCACGGTTCGACAATAAGCTCCATCCTTTTTCGGACATAGAGGAGCAGGGCATTTCCCTGCAGGAATCCGTCCCTTTCGAACGCTGGATGGCGGATGGACATGTGATGGTGAGAGAGGAGCTGTTGGGTTGCGTTGGTTGTGGCATACGTGAGAATCAAGGAACCGTGGCTGTTATTGACCTGCCTATTTTCAAGAAAGAGGATTATATGTATGATTTCATCGAGCCAGAGAAGGTGGCATTCAAATATTATAAAGACTCCTTTGACTGCAAGGTCACTTTTCCCGTGGCGAGCTACGAACTGAGAAAAGCCTTCGCCAATAACGGGCAGGAGCTCGCCCGGCTGGAAATCTTCATATCAAGAAGCCTGGATATAAAAGGGGCCGAGTTGAAAGAGGTCCTCATAGAAGGTTTCGCTTCCCCCGAGGGTAAAGCGGAATATAACCGGTCACTGGCGGAAGGGCGTACCCTTGCGCTCTCGAATTACATCTCCGGGAAATATCCCGGACTTAAAAGGGCAGTGACTTACCGGACGGTCGGTGCCGGGGAGGATTGGGAGGGCCTTAAAAAGCTCGTAGGCATCTCTCCCCTGTCCAATAAAGAGGAGTTGCTGTCTATCATAGACCGGTATCCGACGGATACGGAACGAGAATCCGCCATACGTAACTTGGACAACGGCAGGACCTATGACATCCTCTTGAATGAGTTTTATCCGCAACTCCGTCGAACGACCTTTCGTTTCAGTTTCGACGTAAGGGCTTATACCCAGGAGGAGTTACCTGAAATATTTGCCACGAGGCCGGAGTGTCTGAGCTCACACGAGATGTTCCAGCTCTCGGAAATATATCTCATCCGGGGGGAGAGCCCCCTCCCCGTCTTCCAAAAGGCGTACGAACAGTTTCCCGAAGACGTGGTGGCGAAACTGAACTATGCCAACGCCTTGCTAAAATACGGGAAAAAGGCAGACAGCGCCTTACGGGTGTTGAGCGACGTGAGGAACGACAGCCGTGCCCTTTTCCCGATGGCGGTCGCCTACCATATCAAGGGGGACTGGAAAAAGGCGGAAGAATTGCTGAAGGAGGCTTATAAACAGGGGGATGACCGTGCCAAGGTTTTCTATGGCGAAGGCGCTTATGAATAAAGTTAAGACTTTATATAACAATAGTAATTTATTTATTCACTAAACTTTTAAGTTATGAAGGTAAACAAATTTCTTTTAGCGGGTGTTGCGGTCTTAGGTCTAGGCATGACGGCCTGCAATGATGACGATGTTCCTCCGGTAGGGAATCCTGCCGAGGGAAGCACATTCGCTGGAATGTACATCTCTACCATGAAAGATGTCATGACCAAGGCGGTAAATGACAGCCAAGGAGATTATGCGGGTAGAGAAGCGGAGAGCAAACTCGAGACTTTACGGTTTATTTCTCCCGGCAAGACTAAAGACTGGACGCTAGGACAGGCTGACGAGGAGGATAAATTCTGGGCAACGACAGTCAACGGCACTTACACGGTCGCTCCATGGAAAGTCACTGCGGGCTCCCAAGCAATGGCGTTGTTGTTTAACAGGGGAAATCTTGAGCCCGGTATCGCAACGGCCACGAACTATGTGTATGGAAATACGGCTACCGCGGTGGCCGACATCACGGCTCTCGCCTCGGAAAATAAGTTCGTGATGGCCTCGAGCGTCGAGCAGAAAACCATCCAGGACAATATCTCCAAGGAAACAGTTAAGACAGGCACGGAAGAGGCCCAGAATGTATTCTCCTTTGACATGGAACGTGTCGTGTCGCAAGGCATGGTCGCAAAGGGGGATAATTTAAATACGGAAACAACGGATGGAAGAGGATCTGTTGATCTTGACGACCTCACGTATACGGCTATCAACGGCGCCGCAAAGACATATCTTTTCCGCAACCATGCGGGAGAGCGTACAATCACGGAGAGTGACGGGCTTTACAAAGATTTTACATCCGCCATTGATGACTATGTTGATTTTCAAAATGCCCAAGCCCCGAATGGTACAGCCAGGGAGCATTTGGTCCGCCTGGGAAACCTATTGACGGCACAAGGTTCACAAACGACTGATCTTGGCATGTACGCGGCCAAGACGGTCGCGGCAAATGCAGCCGAGGCTAAAAAGGTACCAGGTATTTATTTCTTGGAGAATTCAGTGAAGAAAGAGGCTCTCACGGCCGGAAACAAGAATTATGGTTACTACCGCCTGCCTTATGCCAAGGTCTACGCTACTTATACTCCAAAACAGGTATGGGATTGGGACGCGGATCAAGGTAAGTTAATCAGTAAATCTGGGGTAAAGGGCGAGACGTTCTATCGAGGAGAAGGTGATGGGCTTATCTACGCTAGCAAGGAAGCCGCACGGAAAAGCCAGTTGAACCCGGGTCAAAACGCTTATACCTATACAAACGGAAGATGCGCATACCGCGCGTTGTGGAACCGTCAAACAACCGCTGATGGAAAGACGGTTGTGAACGCTGATGTTCGTCGTAATAACACCTATCTGCTGACAATTACGGCTTTCCAGGGCCTGGGTATGCCGTGGGATCCTTCCGACCCTAAGGATCCGTACCTGCCGAAGCCCGATCCAGACCCTACTGAACCAACTAATCCCGAAAATCCAGATATCGAGAAAGAAGAGACCTACATGCGTGTCGTGGCCAAGGTACTCCAGTGGAACCTTGTCTCACGTGATGTCGTTCTTGAATGATATTCAGATAAGAGGTAAACTCAGCCAACGATTTCTTACATAACCTTCAAAGAGGGAAGGGGGAGTCTTTCCCCTTCTTTCTCCAATAGACAAATAGTTAGACCTCAAACGGTTAATAATCCCAATTATAAGCTATATCAAATGAGAATCAGAAGCGTACATCCTGCCATATTTATCATGTTGCTGGCCTGTTGCCTTATAGGTTGCGATTCAGCCATATTCGATAACTTGAGTGGTTGTCCGCAAGGTGTCAATTTCCAATTTTACAGCCGGACTTCTTGCGAACAATTCCCCAATTATCCGTCAGATATCAGGCAGGTCCGGGTATTTGCCTTTGACGAGCAAGACGTGCTGGTGGGTGAATTCTCCGACAAGAAGGCGGTTCTTTCGGCGGATTATTCCTTGCCCGCCACATTGCGGCATACGGGGAAGCTCACGTTTGTCGCATGGGGTGGCAGCGACTTGGTGGCCTATGATTTTTCAGGTTTTAAGGAAGGCGTCACGGCCAAGCAGGAGATGTGGGGCGCGCTACGGTTGAAAGACAGAAGGGTCTCTTCAGTCCCTGCGCCTCTGTATGTCGGGCTCGCTTCCGTATCGCTGGAGAACCGGGAGGATATGGGAAGCGTATATGAGCGGGTGTCCTTCAACATGCGGGAACTGACATACCGGGTACATTTTACCATCAAGTCCATCCCCGATCCATTCCCTATGGACGAGAAATTCGTCATAAGGATAGAAGATGACAACGGTGTTTATGACTTTAACGGGCAGATCGCCCTTTGCGAACGTTTTGAGTACGTGGCCGAAGCCACACGTGACACGGAAGGGGTGTTAAAGGCTGACTTTACGCTGATGAAGCTGGAGGAAGGCAGAAACACGCTCGTATCCCTGGTCAACAAGACAACCGGGGAAATCTTTTATACCGCCAATCTGGTGGATGACATCATCATGTTCCGGGGTGATTCGGGCGAACCACCGTATAGCCTGGAGTGTGACCATGATTTTCCCATAACTCTGAAACTCAAGTATGAGAAGAGTACATGGACGCTGGTACAGGCGACCGTCTTGGATTGGAATGTCGTCTCCCGTCCCGTAGAGCTAGGTGCTGATATCATCTCAGGACAGATTTAAGACTCGTGTGGTATCTGAAAGGAGTTGAGATTATTATAAAAAACGATATATAATGAAATACGGAACTGTGATAAGGTTGTTGACAGTGACCTGCCTGGCAATCGTACAATTGACCGGATGCTCGCCTGATACGGAGGATATGAAAAGATTCGTTACGGGTATTCCCATCCGGATCGTGGCGGAAATGAACAAGGGCACGAGTTCTTCCCGGATGACGAAGGCCCCCGTGCGTTCAGAGGGGGAATGGAAGGAGAATTATATCGGCGCGGAGGTATATGAGAAAACCGTCAGGCATGTCCTCCTCTTCGCTTATAAGAACATCGGAACCTCTCCGGAGAAAGTCATTTTCTATTATCCCCAAGGCACTGCCAACCCATTGACGGGTATAACCGGCATTGATCATTTCGAGATGAGAGAGATGGGAGGAATAAACGTAGGGGACTCCGATATAGCCCTGGACCTAGAGCTGATGGGTGGTAATTATAATTTTGTCTTATTGATCAATTGTGAATCCGGATTGAAAAAGATCCGGGAAGAGCTTATGATTCCTGATCCGAAACTGCTGACGGAGAAAACCGAGATTTTCACGTCCGACGATCTGAAGGGAGAAAACCGGAAGTATCTTCCCATGGCAGGCCAACGCAATCTCCACGTTCCGGACAATATGGGCGGCAATGGCAGGGTAACCCTTTCACCCAGTATACTCCTGGAACGCACGCACGCACGTGTCGAGTTTATCCTTACGACGGTTGATGATACGGGAAACTACCTGTCGCCTTTGTTACCGCTTTCCAGAGTGACGAAACTCTCCTTAAATAATGAGACCAGCGGTTATTCCGTACTGCCTTCCGCCGGGGAATATACCGCCACCGGTAGCGGCAATCCGGATATCAGGGGAGTGGACTACGCGGGAGATCCCCTGTTGTTACCGGAAAGGCCCAGTTTTCACGAAGGTGCCAACGAGGGTTCCGGAGAATCCGCCTTTGTGGCTAAATGTCAAGGAAGGTTGCTCCCATATACGGGAGAGACACCTCGCTATATCTATGTGGCTCCGGGAGTCTACGGGAAAGAGGAAGCGCTGGCCTTGGTACTATCTATCGATTACCGGACGGGAGACCCCGATGAGACGTACAAGATCGAACTCTATAATCCGGATCTTGGGCAAGATGACAAGGCGTATTACAATATTCGTCGTAATACCATCTACCGTGTCTTCTCCACGCTGAAAGGGACCAAGAACATGGAGCATGACGTTGTTGTGGATGAATGGGAGGATACGGAAGTGGCTATCCCCTGGTAACAAAGGCACCCGCTCATGCCATCAAAAAGAGAAACAGTTTAAAAAATAGATACATATGAGAATCAAACATTACACTTTGCTATTCGCTTTCTTGGCGATATTTATGGGAATGCCTCTCATGCAAGGGTGCAGTGACCCCTTTGATGAGCATGGAGGCAGAGGAACGGAAATAGCAACCAAGGATGGCTGGGGATCTGTCACCATGTCCGTCGAAGGGCTTGGGCTTCGGAATCCTCTGACCCGCTCCCTTACGCCGGAGGGAGAGAACGAGACGGCGGCGGAGAGGATCAGGGTACTTGTGTTTGACAAAGACAATAGGTTCTCATACGAGGCCAAAGTGACTTCTTTCACTCCCTCCAGCGCCCCGGATGATAAGAAAAGCAAGGGTACCATGACCCTGCTGGCGAAAAATACCCCTTCGGGCAATACCAGTACCTTCGTGATGCTGGCCAATATCGCTACGTCAGACGAGATCGGGGCGGATGAGTTGACCGGAAAAACACGGGAAGAGGTCATGGGGCTTTTCACATTCTTCATGCCCGACAAGGGGGAATGGAAGGACGGAGAGCTCCCGATGTGGGGAGTCTCGGATCCGGTCAAGGTGGATCACGGTTCCGGCGCCGTTCCAAAACTCGGGACCATCTACCTGATCCGTGCCGTGGCACGTGTAGATGTGGGGCTTAAACTGAGCGAAACGTCGGAAGGGGCTTCCACGTTTGACGAGAAAGCCGAGGGTATCGAGGGGATAACGCTGACCAAGGTATTTTTTTATAACACCAATACAAAAGGGCGGATCTCTCCGTTCGAGAGCGAGGCTTATTGGGATCAGGTTAATAGAAAGGCGAAACAACCTTCCATTCCCGATCCCGCTCCGGCCGTAACAGGAAGGACCGACAGGACATCTTCCATAGCGGAAGAGAAGATATTATTGCGTGAAGTCTATGTCCCGGAGGCGGTCAATACCCCGACGGGTGCCACGCAAGGAGCCAACGGAGAGACGCTCCCGGAAGAGGATACGGAAAATTTCTTGAGACGCCCCTATATCGTTGTCGGGCTGACCGGCGTGGACAAGAGTCGTCCCGACAAGGAGACGTTCTTCCGGATAGACTATTTGAAACGTACGGGAACCGAGGCCGACGCGACATACGAGTACCTGCCCTTACTGCGGAACCACCGTTACTTGGTGAACATCACGGAGGTGGGTGGCCCGGGATTCGATACGGAAGAGGACGCTAGGAAAGGGCCGGCCGCCAATATCATGTACAATGTCGTGGTATGGAACGAGTCCACGATGTCCAACGTGCAGTATGACGGGCAATATATGCTGGGGGTCAGCGATGATCATTTCACTTTTTATAGGGAGGGGGGTAGCCTGACGGCGAAAGTGCAGACTTCCTGGCCCGAGGGGTTCACGGTAGAGGGGCTGCCCGCATGGATCAGCTATTCTATAAAACCCTCGGCGACCGACGAGAAAATCGTGACCTTTACGGTCACGGAGCAGGTGGACACGGACCGTTCGTGGCCGGAAAGGCCGGAAGATGCCCAGAATGCGCTGAAAGCCGCTTATGTGAAAGCGGGCCGTATGAAATGGTTCCTTGGCTTTGAGCAGTCCAAGGATATCAATGTCACCCTACAGATCTTCGCGGACGAGGCGTGCAGCCAGCCGCTGGAGTTTATCGAGGTCAACCAGTACGGCGAGAGCTATGGGCAACCTGGTAAGGTGATAATGAAAGACGGACGAACGCTTACGGCGGAAGAGGCAGGAGCCAAGGTCACTTTCTATGTGAGGACAGAGCCGCATGGCCTGAAACCTATTTTCCAAGCCGAAGCCGCCAACCCGTTCAAGATAGAGAAAGCGGATCAACTCGCGGGAGGGATATGGAGATACACGGTGACGGCTCCCGACATCACGGAGAATCTGGAGTATTTCGATAATTTTAATACTACTTATGTCTTCACCGTTACACATGCGGGAACCGGTAGAAGCGCGTCGGGAAAACTCAGTCTCTTACAGAAAGAATATAATGCCATCCCCTTCTTCGATAAAGGGCTGCGTCAGTCATTGCTGGTGCCCAGCGAAAATGTCTATCTGATGGACGGCAAACAGAAGCGATATTATGTCAAGGCCAACAGCGAATACAAGATCGAACTGGTTTCCGCTTTGTCCGATAACAGAGCGGGTGATGTGATAGAGACGTTCGCACCTTTCCAAGAGACACATCCTTCCCTTTCGGGAAAACCGGTTTCTTTCACGGCTGTTGACGATATCACAGCCCCACGTCTTTACTCCGGTAAGGCGAGATTCAAGATTTATTCCCCTGACGGTCTTTTCCCTGAGAGAGAGTTCGAGGTGGAGCTGGTTTCCGGAATAGTGCAGCCTGAAGCGAATACATATATGCTTAAAGCAGGTGCGAAGCAAGGGATCTTTATCCCCGTTTCCCGCGTGAATACCGCCTATAATTATTACAAGAAGCTCCTGGATCATGACGCCGTTATGAGTGGCAAGCGAGGGCTTCCGGGAAACAGGGAGGATTTTATGCTGAACAGGCTAGATGCGGATGATGACTGGACTGTCAATATCCTGTGGACGGATATTAAAGCGATGGGGCGGCAAAACGATATAGAAAGAGCGGGGCTCAGCAAACTGTTCAAGCAGGGAGGATCAGGTCCTGATTCATATATCTATGTCAAGCCCGGACAGAAGCCGGGGAATGTACTGATAGAGATTAAATCAGGAAAGATCAAGGGGAACCCGACCCTCTGGTCTTGGCACATCTGGATAGTGGACAAGTATCCGACAGTATTGAATATCGGTAAATATGGAGGAGACGGAGCGGAAACGGTTCAATTGATGTCGCATCTGTTGGGGGCCTACGAGGCGGTTAATTCACAGTATAGTGAAAGTGCGTATAAGGAATTCGGCATGCAATACCAATGGGGCAGGAAAGACCCGTTCCCGGCACATGACGTGCGGACAAATACGAACTTTTATGACGGCAATGGCAAGCCATTTGATTTCCTTTGGGAGCAGAAAGGGGATAGGGCGAATAATGGTCTTGATAATGCTCAGGAGGCAAGGGGGGCCGCTATGACGATGAAACAAAGTATCGAAAGGCCGAACTCGATCGTCTCCCATCAAAGTTTTTGGCTGTATGAATGTTTCCCGCATAGGGTGGTTGATAATTTTAAGGATCGCTGGGTATTCCTTTATCCGTGGAACAAACCTTCTTCCGGAAACCCCGAGAATGTGGGCGGAAAAACCGTTTTTGACCCGTCTCCCTACGGATTCCGGATCATGTCACAAAACGAGGCTGTAACATTGAGATTCGCATATTATAATATAAATAAATCCGGTCTGAAAACACCTCTGCCCGGAAGTATTTATGACGGCTCCTTCTTGAACAACAAAACGGGAGGGAATGAGGTCATTTTCGCCGTGGCACAGGCCAGGAATGATGCTCATGCGGGCCGTTATCTGCTCAATTCCACTGGAGGTCCTGCCGGCTGGGCGGCCGCCTCCAATACAAACGCCACTTACAGGCGTTGTATGACCCTCTCCGTACGTCCGGTCATTGACCCGGATATAACAGATGATTATAAAAAATATTTACCTGAATAGAAAATACCCGTGCAGGTAGCGCCTGTACGGGTATATAAACAGTTTGAAAGAAGAAAGTGAAACTATTATATTTGAGAGAACATTTATGTTGTTCGAATTATCAGATGAATTCAGATACCGGATTCTCCTGCCACCAACTGGACAAGGATGATGTATACCAGATTGACAACAGCAAGTCGTCCTGTGCGCTCTTTATGATTCAAGGTCAGGTAAATCTCGATTTAGGGGAATTTTATGAGGGGGAGATGGAACAGGGACAGATGTTGTACATACCACAGAGTATAAAAGCCCAGATAGAATCCATAACAGGTTCGAGATGTATTCTCTTGTTTTGGGATAAACACATAAGCACATGTGATAAACTCTTCTTAAGCTCGTTATCAATTAAAGAAAATGATACTGATACGAATGATGTTATACTTCCGATCAAAAAGCCCTTGATGAATGTATTGGAGTCCGTCAATCTATATCTGAACGCAAGGCTGCTTTGTAGGCATATGCATTTACTAAAGCAGCAGGAACTGCTCCTGGTCTTGAGAGGTTTTTATACAAAGAAAGAACTGGCGGCTTTTTTTTCCGCATCAACCAATATCAGGGAATCATTTGAAAGATTTGTCTTGGATAACTATAGAAAAGCAGATTCGGTCAAGGAACTTGCCGACTTGTACCATATATCAGAGCGATCTTTTAACCGAAAGTTTCATTCTTGTTTTGGGGAAAGCCCCTATCAATGGATACAGAAGAAAAAAGCGAGACATATACAGGAAATGATTAATAACCCAGAGCTCTCTTTTAAAGAGATAGCCGGATATTTTGATTTCAGTACGTCTTCACATTTCACGGCATACTGTCAAAGGATGTTCGGAATGTCCCCCAGCGAGTTGAGAAAGAAAAATAGAGATAAATGGATTAAGAAATGAAGAAATCGGAAAACATTCAAATAACAGAATTTGATAAGAAGGCAAATGTACATAATATGGAGTTATTGCCAGTGGTATGCTTACCGGTTTACAAGGAGATTGTAAAGGAGATGGCAGAATTGATTGAGGACAAACAAGCACGGGAAGTCTTTTGTTCCTTATCTTCAGGTAGGGATCTCCAAAGTGTTTCACAGATAACAGGCATTTCGTCCAAGAACCTGGTATCCATGTATAAAAGGGGGCTTCGACAGATCCATTTGAAGTGGAGACCTTATTCAGAATTAAAACGAGAGTTAGACCATATGTATATCAAATACCGGAATAATGAATTTCTTTTGACACATTCTGAGGAGGTTCCAAAAAAAAATTTCAGATATGTAAAGATTGTTTGGAAAGAGCAGGATATTCCAGCGGAATATGTGGATCTATTAATTACCCCTTTAAGTAAACTGGATATAAACTTCAGGGTTTTACGTGCACTCAGGAAATATAATATCTACCAATTAGAAGATCTTTTAAGGTTCATTAAATATAACGGATTTGATGCTTTATACCAAATGCCTAGCGTAGGCACTAAATCTATTGAACAATTATATGAAAAGCTAAAGGATAAGAAAATTTTAGAGGATCAAGACACTTGTTTTTTATTTCCTTATCTTTTTGTATAAATATGTCACACGGATATACAATACATACAAGTTTGTCTGGATTTTATAGGTAGACAATGCGCTGTCTTTCGTAGTATCGGGTAAGCCGGCGTCAGAAACAAAAAACTTGTGAAGCGGTTGCTGTTATCTCTAACGAGAAGAAAAATATAATATTTTTTTAACACTATATTCAGAAAGCCCGGTAACAGCTATTTGTCGAAACGCTCTCCTACGGATCTCATGCAAAATATCTTTCACCGACAAGTCCAAATTATCCTAAATAAACACAATGTATAATCTTTAAACAGTAAAGACAATAAGAAGTATTACGACATTCGAATTGCAATATGCACATCGGTTCTATGGCTTCCAGGGTGAAGCGCAGTATCTCCATGGGCACACAGGCGTGTTGACCATTGAAGTGGAGGACACAATCAACGAGGGCGTGAACATGGTTTACCCTTGCAACGAGATCCAAAAAGTGGCATGGGAAGTATTATAAAAAGAACATGTTTGGTTGTTTCTATGTCTATAATGATGGGATTACTCGTATAAGTGATGATAAACTTTATTTTAACAGTTCCCAACTCCGTACTCCACAACCAACTGCACAAAGCGACTTACGCAGTTTTTCCTCTACTTATGATCCTTGCTACGTCTCTGAAAGCACCGACTGTCAAACCACCTTCCGTAGTATGAAAACATTCAGCAATGTCAAGTTCAAGGTTCTCTTTCCGCCGGAAGAGGCAACCAAGATGGAAACCAGCAGCATGACTGTGTAGTTCACTCCACTTTCGGCTGATTTCATTTCAAATCATCCTGTTACCGGTAATCAACATGGGTGTTTTTACCCAGAAATCAGTATTTAAGGGACATATCACAGTGGTGCGGAAAAATAGGACGGTTGTTTTTCTCTGCTTAGTTGAAAGTAAAAGACGGGGAGGTGAAACGTGGGACAGTTGCCACTATTTCCAAGAAAGACAACCGTGTGAGATATAAACAGGAGTCGGCAGAGTTGTGTGACGATACAGCGATCATTTTGTCCTCCCATAAGAAGTCGGTCAATTATAAAGGACGTATGATTTATTATGCCGATGAAAAAGCGATGTATTGGATTCTGGATGAGTTCGATAAAGAGCAGGATATCATTCCCTCGGAAATGGAGATGAAAGGAAAGTGTTATTGGTCAATAATTATGGCAACAATATAAAAAAATATCGGTAATGACAGCAGCTGTTGTTTCTAATGGTTGCAGTTGTTGTTTTCTGTCGCTCGTTTCCCTATAAAGTATAGAGTTGTATATAGGGTATGCCTATAAGTATTCAATTTATTTGAATCCTTGTAATGGACGTGGTTGTGAAATTCTCAGGCAACTGACTATTGCGGCAACAACAGCAAAACCAGTTGCTGAATACAGACATGTTTGCGAACTGTTGGTTGGAACTAAATAGAATATCATGGCAACTTGTGTCGCTCCCAGTGTTTGCCCCAGTAGACGGGCTGTGCCCAACATACCGCTCGCTCCTCCACTACGGTTGGATGGAGCGGAGGAGATGATAGTACTGTTGTTGGGTGTCTGGAATAATCCGAAACCGGATCCACAAATGAACAGCCGCCATATAATATCCACATTAGTAGGGTTGGAAGGGAGTACTGCGAGCAGGAAAAGTCCTGTAGCAAATATTACCATGCCGATACCTCCCAGTATTCCGGCGTGGATACGTTCTACCAATCGTCCGGCAAGCGGAGCCATAATCATTGTCGCTATCGGCCAGGGAGTAAGGAGTAATCCGGTTGTCACATCGCTATGTCCCAGAGTTCCTTGGAGGAAAAAGGGGAGGGAGATCATGGCTAGCATTTGTCCGGTGAAGGAACAGATGGATGTGCCGATAGACATGGAGAAAATGGGGATACGCATCAGGTCAACTGGTAATAAAGGAAATTGTTGGCGTAACTGGCGGCGTACAAAGAAATAACCGATTGTCAACAACGCAAATACCCCGACTATGATCAACGTGGTGTTTTCTTTATGGGTAATACCCTCTAATGAGAATATAAGTAAACCAAAGGTGACTGCATTCATCAGACAACTGAACTTGTCGAAACGGCGTCCGGTTAATTTTACCGGATTGTCAGGCAGGTATATCAGTCCGATTACGAGTGCGGCAATTCCTATTGGGATGTTGATGGCAAAAAAACAATGCCATGAACCCAAAGAGAGAATAATCGAAGCGATTGTCGGTCCGGCAGCAGTCGATATGGCAATGACAAGGGCATTGATGCCCATTCCGCGACCAAGAAAACGTTTGGGATAGATGATCTGGAGTAGCGCCGTATTCACGCTAGTGATTGCGGCCGCTCCGAATCCTTGTAAAATACGGGCGGCTGTCAGCATCCAAAACGAGTCGGCACAAGTACAGATTCCTGAGGTGATGCTGAATAGCAAAACGCCTGATAAGTAAATCCTCCGGTAACCGTAAATGTCTCCCAATGAAGAGAAAGAGAGGAGAGAAATGGTAATCGCTATTTGATAAGCATTTACTATCCAGATCGTTGCGGACGGCGAAGTTCCCAGGTCGCAGGCGATGGTCGGTAAAGCCACATTGGCGATTGTAACGTCTATCACAGATATTCCAACTCCTAGGGCAGTGGCTAAGATAGCCCAATAACGCTTGGATAACGGTAAACCGTCGTTCTCATTTACAGGTATGGTGTGATTTTGCAGTATCATATAGTCATAATTCATTACTATCAACTAAAAATGGATAGAGTTAAAACTTAAATAAGTTCGGCCCACTCGAATCATTTAGCTCTTTGACATTTTAAAAAAAAGGATATCATTATAAGCGGCTGATTCCAAAAGGTATAACTTTCAATATACCTGTAGCCGTCATACTTATCTACAATGTGTCTGTACTTGTGCGCTGCCAAGAAACTTGACTGATCAGGTAAAAACATATTTGTCTTTATACATAACTGCCTGAGTATGATCACAAAGATAATTTCAAATCAGCGCACCAGTACAGACACATTGTAGATAAGTATGACGGCTACAGGTATATTGAAAGTTATACCTTTTGGAATCAGCCGCTTATAATTAAATTGTTATTTTAGATTTTCAATAGTCTAATACAAGCCTCTGAGAAATAAATATTTTGGGGAATATTTGCGTAACAGCGATAGCGAATTAGCAACCGTGCAACTTTCGGCAGTCTGCAATGCTGTGCCGTCAAATAACTCTTTTGGCCACAACTATAAGTTTTCTACTAAAATATTAACGTCCGATCAAAATATCACCGAATCTTATCGCAAATGCACCGGGCCAGACCATAAATATATCGGCGGAATCCGGGACGATAGTAGAGTAATCGACTGAACCATTCAAGATGCTTGTCGAATAATTTCACCATAATTCCTACAATAATCATGGATATAAGAGTACCTGCACCAACTACCTGCCATTGCCATGTACCAAAGTAGAAATACCCCCAAGCTACTGCTATAACAACCAGAGAGATATCAACCATGATTTTAGCTTTGGCAAATGGAATATCGGTAGCTTTGCCAACTGCTACTACAATCCCCTCACCTGGCATAGTGACTGAGCCGCATCGTATCTCTAAAGAGATGCCTACGGCAAGCAGCACGCACCCCATTAATTGTACCGCCACTTTCCATAATATGGTATTACATACTATGATTGATGTAAGCCACATATTAACATCTAATAGGAAACCGAATACAAAGCCAATAATGAATTGAAAAAATTGCATCCGTGGGAAACCTCGGCGGAGGATGAGAACCTGAAGCCCGATGAAAAGAATGTTCATTATGTATGTATATTCTCCAATCGTAAATTGAGGAGCCATGCCAGCTTCTCCCGCGAGTGTCATAACAAACGGGATGGTAGCAATCACACTACTGCCAAAGTTTGACCGTACACAGAGTGCTACTCCACATGCCATTATGAACAAAGACACGATGAGCAATAAATGTTGCCATGAAAACGAGATGATTCTTTCTTTCATGAAAAAAATAAAATTTGACTGCATAATATCGTTGATTATAAGAAATTTATAAAATTCCTCGATTTAGATATAACAAAATATTGACAACTATAAAACCTTCTGACATCCATTATCTATTACTATATGACATCCTGCTCTATTTTATAATCTCACCATGTCTTTATTTTATATTCATGAATATAGCAAGAAAAACAAGCAACACAGTCCAACATCATTGGACTGTGTTACCGGATATGATTTATTTCCTGTATCCGCATTTAGGACATACACCTTCCTCATTATTCAGCGCCACACCACATAACGGACAACGCTCTATGTTATGCTTGGTCGAAAATTCGGCAGATCCAGCATTCACACCACTGGTGAACGTGATTTTCGCAATGTTCAACTTGTCTTTTAACAAGTCATACACGATTTTAATCATGCCCTCCACGGTCATGGTCTCTTTGGTTACCACCAAGCGGGCTTCGGGATAAGCCGTAGCCAGTTCTGTCTTGAAGGCTTCGCCTTTCATCTTGTTTTGCGGATGACCGTTTTTAATACCTTGTTTCTCATATACGTCAAGTATGACAGGTAATAACGGGTCATCCTTGCGGAGTACCAAGGCATGGTCGAAATTTTTTAATACTTCCCATGCCACTTTTTGGATCTCGTTGCAGGGGTAAACCATGTTCACGCCCTCGTTGATTGTGTCCTCCACTTCAATGGTCAACACGCCTGTGTGCCCATGGAGATACTGCGCTTCACCCTGGAAGCCATAGAACCGATGTGCATATTGCAATTCGAATGTCGTAATACTTCTCATATTAATATTGGTTATTATTTTCACTGCGACAAAAGCAATGAATATTGTTATAATAAACTTCTATGTCAGACTATTCCAAACCAAAAGAACCAGGTCCTATCTGCATTTGATCTATCAGCTTTTAGAAACCAAGAATCTTAATATCTCCATGGAATAATCTTTGTTATCTATTTAATAGTTATATGCAAAGTTCGGAAATCGTGATTATTACTCCATATTCCAAATGGGACTATATTTGGTTTATTACGACATAAATTATACATTTTAGTTTCTTATTTAAAATTTAACAGATTATAGCCAATCTATTCAAATCTATGATTATCTATTGTTTCATTCAGGAATAAGTAAAAAGGAGTGTTTTCTTGATGGGAAGAAAACGAAAAACATTGTTTGAATCTCAAATTTATCACCAAGTGTGGTCTGCATATGATTATAGTAATAATAAAATAAACAGAACTCAATCCGCTTGCTTTTTTATAGCAGTACTGTTTTGAGGACGGGAGTTTCTGGTAGCCAGATATACACCCGAGAGAACCAAGACGATTCCGCCTATCGCGACTGGGGTCACCTCCTCATGTAGGAATATAGTCGCCCCAACCGTTGTGGCAAGAGGATTCAGATAAAGATAGTTGGATGCCTGTATCGTCCCCAGTTGTTTTACGACAATATTCCACAACAGATAACAGGCAGACGAAGCTATGACACCTAAAAAAAGGAGATTGCTCCACACTTCACTGTCCAGCAATACAGCAGGCTTTGTCAATGAAGGCAGAAAAAGGAAAGTGGGCAGAATTGTTATTATGCCATAGAAAAATATTTTTCTGGTGATGAAAGCCGGAGAATATTTCCGGGTGAGACTCCGAATGACAAGGCTGTAAAACGCCCATGACAGGGAAGCCAGAAGAGTCAGTAAATCACCCAAAGGTGATATCCGGAGAATGAAACTTCCGTTGAATATCAGCAAGCCCACACCCAACAGAGCGACAATAGATCCGTATATGAAACCTCTTGAGACCTTTTCCGTCCGAACGGACAATACGGTCAGAACAGCTGTCAATAGCGGGGCCGTACATATGATGAAAGAAACATTTGACGCCTGTGTCAGCCCCAGTGCCATGTTCTGTAAAAAGAAGAACAGGGAACCACCCAATACTCCGCCACCCGCCAGGCATAGCTCATCTTTCAGATTACGGGCAAAAAAACTATGGGAGGAGATAGGACACACAGCAACATAAGCCAGCAAAAAACGGAAGAGGAAAATCTCCTGGGGAGACAGACCATGAACTATTAGAACCTTGGTGGAAATAAAAGTCATTCCCCATACCACGACGACCATAACAGCGGTCAGATGATAAAATATATGTTTCATTGCAATTAAAATATCATTAGGGTCCACTAAAAAAACGCAATAGTTATTTGAAATACTTGAAATATAATTTGTTATAGAGGTCTTCCGAGAGAACGGATTTGAAACTGTAGATTTGCATCATACTAAATATGATAGCAGATGCATCAAGATCAATACGTTTTCTCACAGTTGGTATCATTCCTTGACCGAAGTAAATTTAATCGCATCGTTGCTAAGTATGGTGGAGACAAATACGTGAAGCACTTCACATGCTGAAATCAACTACTAGCTTTGATGTTCGGGCAACTCTCAAACAGAGGAAGTCTACGCAACCTTATTATTGCATTGGAAGCCCATCAAGGGAAAACATACCATTTAGATCTTGGGAAAAATGTAACCAGGAGCAATTTATCCAAAGCGAATCAAAATAGAGACTACCGTATTTTTGAATCTCTTGCTTATTACATGGTTGTAACAGGCACAAAAAAAACTCTAAACTAGTATCTTTAATCTCAGTGGTAATGTTTATGCTTTCGATTCTACAATCATTGACTTGTGTTTGGTTGTATTTTGGTGGGCAAAATTCCGTAAGAAAAAAGGAGGTATTAAAATACATACACTATATGATATAGAAACTCAAATACCTGCATTTTTCCATATGACTACAGTTTCGGTTCATGATAGCAAAGCTATAAATTGGAAACGCCGTTTACCCAGAAATATACTCTCTGATGCAATTGGCGAACTCAGTATTTATAAAAGTACCAAGGACTATCCTACTCACAGACGAAAGGTTTGTTTTTGGGATGAAGAACAAAAACGTAAGTTTACATTCCTTACCAATGCTATAGATTTATCTCCGCTACAAATTGCAGAACATTATAAAAAACAAGTGGCGGATTGAACTTTTCTTTAAATGGCTTAAGTAACATATGAAAATAAAGAGATTCTGGGGTAACACAGAGAATACCGTAAGAACACAAATATACTATGCAGTCATTGCCTATTGCCTTGTAGCAATTATTCAGCATGATATGGAAATTGTAAACCACTTATGAGATTCTTCAGACCCTGAGCATATCACTAACAGATAAAACCAAACTTAGAGACCTCTTTGACAAAACTCATTTCAATAATGACAAAGAACGATGCGGTTTTAGTAAACCAAGTTTATTTAATTTTTAACTGTCCGCTTTTTAGTGGACAATAATGTTCAAGCATATTTAATTCTGATGTACATACTTTTTTGCTTACAGACAAATTGATACATTCCGGACGAATATCCCGGCTCCTTGGAACAGACTTCCATCCATACCAGTCTGTATGACAACAGGCTTTTTCAATCCACACCAGTTCAAGGCATAAGGCCCAAAAGTATATAATATATACTGCCATATAGTTTGCCGAATGTAAAGAAAAGCAATCCGACTTTAACATATTCACGTTAAAGCGGTGCAAAAATAAGAAAATAATGAAAGGTAAACACAGATGGGGTCAGGTATTTTCATACATTGTCTCAACTATAGTAGATATTGTCTGTTTTAATAGACTTGAGATATACATAACCTATTCCGGAGTGTTGAGAAGCTCGAACTACCCTGTCACAGGATTGTAGAAGAGGGCAAGCTGGTACAGCTTTCCATAGGCTCCACTGTTGCTGGCCCTGTATATGGATGCAAAATTCAGCCATCCTTTTACCTAAAGTTTCTGATAGATGCCCATCTGGTCCTAGGAGTCCATGATGTTGAAAGTCTGGTAATTGGGTTTCAACCGGGTTGTGAATTCACCGGTGTAGGAAAAACTGCTGTTTCCCTGCTTGCCTTTCTTGGTCGTGATCACAAATACTCTGACCATGGCTTTAGCTCTATAAATGGATGTGGCGGATCCGTCTTTCAGAATCTGGAAGCTTTCTATGTCGTCGGGATTCAGTCCTGCTATGCACACGTTTTTTGGGTGCTGCACCAAAGGCGCCCGAAATATTCTGGATGGACACACCAGCGGAACGTCCCTCCAGCCCCCTGCTTATGTCGGCCATACCATCGATTTTGACATCCGAAGCGGAGAGTTTATCTGCCGCACCAGTAAATAACCGTTTGTTTGTAGCAACCATATCGGTAACCACCACTTCCTCTAGCATCCCAGAACTGGCTTCTTTTTCAGGAGAAGACAATAGATCCTTTTACAGACTGTAACTTATCATCTTTCCAATGATCCCGACAGGATGAATAAACTTTCCTAGTTTAATTCCATTGATGTATATAAGTTTGTAGCCTTCTTGCTGAAAGCAGGTAAGGTTAGGAGATAACATTTAATATTTTAAGACTTATGGCAACAGTTAAAACAGTATTAGTAAAAGGAAGAAGTACTCGAAACGGCAGATTCCCCTTGGTCGTACAGGTGCTTCACAAAAGAAAGAAAAAAGTTGTTTATACAGGGCTTCAGCGTTGCGGAAAGCCTGTTCGACCCGACCATCGGGCGCATCATTAACGATGGGAAAAGCGACCCGGAACTCATCAGAAGAATTAATAGTAAATGTGAGGGGATCTCAAGAACATTGTTAAAGTCTGTTTCTATGACAGAAAAGAAATTATGTGTTTACGAGATAGAGGATGTATTCAAGACTTATGACTTACTGACACATGGCACAGGCTTTTATTCCTATATTTCCGATAAAATAAGGGAGCTTCGCCAAAGTGGGCATGAGGGAACGGCACGCGCATACAATTCCAGCCTAAGTTCGATGAAAAAATTTTTAGGCAGCAGGGATTTTCCATTCAACAAACTCTCACCCCAGGTGATAACCATGTATCACAAACAACTGCTCGCTTCGGGAGTATGTGAGAATACTATCTGTTTTTATCTGCATAACATCAAAGCTCTCTATCGGAAAGGTTGTCAGGAGATGGGGTTGGAACAGCCTTCCCCGTTTCGTGAGGTACACTTTAAAACAGAGAAAACCGTCAAACGGTGTCTGGAAACGGATGTAATCAAAAAAGTATCCAGACTGGAACTGGAGGAGGGAAGTACGGTATCTCTTGCACGGGATATCTTCATGTTCAGTTTTTATACTCGTGGAATGTCATTCGTTGATATTGCACTGCTGAAGAAAGCAGATCTTTTCCCGGATGAAATTTGTTACCGACGCCATAAGACCGGGCAGTTGATGCGAGTTGGGATGAACCGGCAAATCATTCGGATTCTGACCAAATACGAGAATACCGTGGGAGAATATGTCTTTCCTTTATTTACAGAAGAGCAAGAACCGTATGCAGGATATAAAAATGCCTATCACAAGATTCGTTATGCCTTAAAGAAAATCTCTTGCTCTCTTGGATTGTCAACTCCATTACGACTTCATGCTGCACGGCACTCATGGGCCACTATAGCCAAAGAGCACGGTATTCCGGTCCATATTATAGGAGAATGCCTAGGGCATATGTCGGAGGAGACGACCCGTATCTATCTGAAGGATCTGGATCGTTCCGTACTCGATGACGTCAATAATCAAATAGCCGAGATTGTTGGATGACAAGTTTATATTTTTTATTTATGACACATTATTTATGAAAAATTTCTATATTTGCCTTCATATTTTCCACTTTCTATGTGAGAGAGTGGAAACGGTGAGAATGTATGATTAAAGTGACGAAGTTATGGGTCATGAAAAAAAACAATTGCGGATAGGAGGATTTTCGCATTCATTTTTATGTCGGGTAATGTTGACTAATACTAATAAAAAAATGGTATTATGAGGTATTTATCCCATTTTAATATATTCCGTTGATTTCATACTGTCATTATTATAAATAACATTATATAACTCTGATTATCAAACTAAAATTCCACCTGTTACTAACAGTGGGTAACAAAATAGTAACAAAAAACGAAGAAATCGCTTTGTGGTGGGCTTTATGTGTAAAGGTAACAAAAGCCCTCTAACCATAAAAGCAAAACTGGCGAAAAGAAGAATACTGTCTTTTTTCTCTTTTCGCCAGCATATTTATCATGCAGTCAATGCAAACAGATTTAGTTTGTTTTGGATATATAGATAAAAGTATAAACCAAACTCTATTTGGCAAAGACTAGTAAGATATCAATTTTCTTTTTCTTTTTGATTAAAGATAAAAGAAGAAAAAACATCCCCCGCAGTAGGAGTAACAGACAGACACCTACTTAGATTGCCGTCATTGGGAGAAATAACAACTATCATTGCATTTTTGCGTATTTCAATAGAACTCCACATGCCTTTTGCAGCACTTCCAACAGTACTGTCCGTTTCAATTTGCACACCGTCCTCAAACACAGATGATAACCAAAAAGTAGCATAATTATTACAGAACAACGTATAAGTTCCTCCACTTTCCGGAACTGCTATGTGATCCTTTTTAAGATATGCTGAAGTATCTACCTCCCATTCCATTGGCTCCCAATCCCCGTCTTTACTTGTACAGGACAAAAAGGCAATAGTATATATAATCAAACATAAACATTTTTTCATCATGATATTACAGAGTATTCAAGATTATATTTATAATTGTTAGAATTCTCACTACAAGTAATTTCCGGGTCTTTTATTTCAGCTTCACTATTGGTATCAAGGATTTTGCTTAAATAATAACCATTGTAGCTGATCAATAACTGATTTTAGCCCCTACGAAATAACTTCTCGGAAGCGACGGTCCGTAGATGTACCCTGAATCGCGGTTCCAGCCTTTGTCGAAGTCATCTTGATAAGCGTTCGTGAGGTTTTGCACCCCAGCATTCACCTGCAGGGTGATGGACTTATAGACAGGAATATCATACGCTACTTTCAAGTTTAACGTGAAGAATTCGGGAGTATTGAGAGCCACCGGTTCACGTATACCCAGACCATTTTCTATACCGGCACGCCCCACAAGCATACTGCCTGTATAAGTTCCGGAAAAAGAAGCAGACAAACGTTTCAGCGGATGGATGGTTGCCGTGAAAAGCCATACAAATCGGGCGTACGCAACATCTTTTTCTCTTTCGGAGCGTCCTCATCCCATTCCACCGATTGGTCGTAGCGACTTTTCTGTAAAGTCACTCCGGCTTGCAGCTCCAGCCAGGAGGCATAGGCCGCCTTGCCTTCGATGTTTAGCCCGTATACTTTGGCACCGTATGCGTTGTAACGTTCCTGCACCTCATTTCCTTGAGCATCCGGCTGCGCTAGTTTGCGGGTAGAGAAGACATCGTTTAAATCCGTATAGAAGCCTTCTATCAAAAGATTTGTCTGCACATTCCCGAAGGTATGATACAGGTCAGCGGAAACGCTGAAACTGTTCGAACGCTCTTCCTTCAGATTGTCTGCCAGGCGTGTCACTAACCGTTCGCCGCCCACCAGGCTGACGTGTAAGTCTTCGTCGAAAGCTTGCGGGGCACGGAAGCCTCCGGCATAGCTGGCACGCAGGTTGATGCTACGGTTAGGATTGAAACGCAAGTTGGCTCGGGGCGAAAAGATGACATGGTCTACCAAGTTATGCTTGTCCAGGCGCCCTCCAACGAGGAGGCTCCACCGTTCGTTCTTCCATTCGTTTTGCAGATAGGTGCCAGCTATGCGCACTTTCTGTTTCATATATCTTTCGTAACCTATCACTTCATCTTCCAGGCCATCGTAGTTGTATTCGGCACCGAGGGTGAGGTCAGACGGCATGAAGAGTAGCTTGCCGAAAGAGTGCGCCACCTACCAGAGTAAGGTCACTGGTGGTGCCGTAGGCTTTTTCCGCATTCTCCTTATCCTCCTCGGTAATGCCTTCTCCGGTGCCGCCATAGTAACTTTTCCTTGCCGTGTTTTGAAAGGAGAAGTAGACATTGAGGTGGTTTTTCTCGTCGGGAGAGAAATAATCGTAGCTCAGGCCACCGCCGTTGATGTTATGTTCGATTTGTTCGGCGATATTAGCCTCGTGAGCGGGAAGTTTTAGGAGATTTCCTCCACGTCGGAACTCATTGATACCATGATACTGCAAGGTCAGCTTGGAATAAGGATTAAGGCGGAGAAAGGAGCGAACGCCGATGGTCTGATTGCGCAGGTTGGGGAGTTCGGTATATCCGTCGCCATCGTTATCGTAGCCCGAGCGATAGCGGTTCTGTCCGTAGACGTAGAATCCCGCTTTGTTGTCTTCCGTTACCAAGGAGGCATTCAACGTCGTGTTGTTCTCGAAAGAACAGCTTCCACCAATAGACATCAGCGAATGGGCAAGCTCGGCGGAGTTACGGGTGGGTTCCTTGGTAATGATATTGATGGTTCCCCCGATGGCGGATGCGCCGAACAGGGCCGATCCACCTCTGCGTACCACCTCTACACGTTCTATCATGTTAGCCGGGATTTGTTCCAAGCCGTACATACCTGTCAGTGCTGAGAAGATGGGACGCGAGTCCATCAATATCTGCGAATAATGCCCATCCAATCCATTGATACGCACCTGGGTGAAGCCACAGTTCTGGCAGTTGTCCTCCACGCGGACACCCGGCTGGAAGCTCAGCCCTTGTGCTAGGCAGGTGGCGTGGGTGGATTCGAACAGTTTCGTATCCATCACGTTAACAAGACTGGGGGCTTCCACCGCATGGTCGCAGTGCGGTTGGCAGAGACTACCACTTCGTCGAGGGCGATGTTGTCCGCCTCCAGCTCGAAGTTCACTTCCTGCGTGGAGTTCTTCTGCACGGTTATTTCTTTGTGCAGCGTGAGATAGCCGATGTATTTCACTTCGATGGTAAGTGTACCCACGGGGAGGTTCTTCAGGAAATAATGCCCAGTTGCGTCGGTGGTGGTGCCAATGGTGGTGCCTTTCACCCAAAGGTTGATGTAAGGGAGATGTTCACCCAGTAGCTTTGTCTTTTACGTGTCCATAGACGTTGGCATCCGTGTCTCTCGGAGACTGGTTATCAGCTGACGCAAGGCTGGCAAAGGCCAGTTGCAGTGCAAGGACCCTCATGAGGGTCCATACTTTATAAAGCGATAAATGTTTCATCATTCTTCATTATTTAATTATTTGTTATCTGAAATCTTTATGTTGACAGCTTTCAATTGCTGCCAGCCCGAGCGGTCAGTCACTCTTATCATGAAGTGGTAGTCACCCGGGTCGATGTCCGCAGGAATGGGGATATTCACATGGGCATCGTATAGCGGGGAATTTCCGGGTATGGGAAAATCCTGATTGTACACCCAGGGATGCACGGGGAGTTTCTTTTCGTCCAACGGACAGTCTCCTGCTTCGGTGCTGTGGCTGTGGTGGTCGAAATTATTGTGTATCTCGATGTTGTAGCTACCCAATGCATCGTTATCCGTAAAAGTATACCGGAAAGGAATTTCTTCTCCTGTCCGATATACCTGGCAGTTGAGCGGCGATGCGCTGTCGTCGGATTCGATGAGCGGCTTGTCCAGGTCTTTCCCGTCCCCGTCCTCCTCGCTGCAAGCGGCAAGGAGGAGGCAGAACAGGCCGCACGCCAACCAATAGTTGTTTCTTGACATGATACTTATGTATTTTCGGATTCTACTTTTCTGCAAGGGTGAATTCTTCCTTGAAAATCTTGTTCGCCCCTTGGGCATATTCCACACGGAGTTCAAGAATATATTCGCCTGCCGTTGCATACCGGCCTTTATCGTCTTTGGTTTCCAGTTTCTTGTTGAATGTATATTCTTTCAATCCTCCTTTGGAGAATTCATCGGCGAGCGTACTGTTAAAGAAATATTCACTCGGAGCAGATTCCTTATAAATACGCAGGCGGATAGAATACAAATCATCCTGCGCCTTGACAGTGAATTTAGTCAGGATGTCAGAAGCGGTAGCCGAGCGGCCGGTTCCTATTTCAACCCCCTGCAATTCCACATTGCTTTTCTTGAATTGGACACCCTCCAGTGGGTTTTCCGATACTTCTCCATTCTTGTCGTATACATTGAAGTGCATGTGGTAATCTCCTGCAGGGGCATCATCCGGAATTACAATGTGTTTATGCTGGCCTTCCGTACCCCATTCCTTTTCACCGTTGAAGGTGTAGGTGGTATCCAGTTCAAAGGCCCGAGTGCCTTCTTCATTGTGGATAAAGACAGCGATTTTTTCAATTCCGTTTTCTGCTTTGATATGGGCGGATACCATCGGCTTGGTGCCTACATAACTAATCTTGTTCTCCGAGAAATCATGCGACGCTCCGAACTTTAAGTCTTCTACCGTGATATGTGCAGCGGCAGCTTTCACAGCCAGTTCCGATTGCGCCATCTCCGTTTGCCCCAGCTGGTCGGTTACGGTGAAATGCAGATGATAGGCTCCGGCAGGCGCTTCGGCAGGGATGTCGATGTGCTCGTGGAAAGTGGTGTTCTTCACTCCGATGTACTTTCCTTCGGTAAACGACTTTTCGATGCGGAACTCGCCGCCCTCTTCCTGATGGATTTCGATGTCGATACGCTTTATCCTGTTCTCGGCTGTAATCTCGCCCTCCAGGTGAAGGTCGCTTCCGGCAATGGCGGTCTTACTGTTCTCTTCGCCCACTTCGTTCAAGGCGACAACCGGTTTTCCTACGTTTTTATCTTCTTCATTGTCATCGCAGGCGGAGAAGGTAAACATGCACAAACTCAGCAGCAACACAGCTGCCATGAATAAACTCTTTTTCATAATCTTCTTTGTTTTTAGAGGGAAGGCACTTGGATGTACTCGCATGCCTTTCCATTATTTGTTAATGAATTATTATTTAAAAATCAAATCCTATCAGCAGAGAGAAATTACGTCCCGGCTCCGGCACGTCTATCTGCCGGTAATAACTGGTATGGTCGTAATATTTCTTGCCCAGCAGGTTCAGTGCCTGCAAGTTCAGCCGCAGGCGGCACTCTTTCCATGCAAAGACTTTTCCTGCCGACAGGTTCAGTATGCTATATCCGGCAGTAGACTTTTCGGGTGGGACAATCTCATGCTGGTTGCCCACTGTGCGGTAGGCGGCGGAGATAAACCCCGTCTCACCGTCCTCCCCGGAGCCGAAGGTGTACTTCAACTCCACATCCGCACTCCAGGGTGGCGAGAAGGGCAGGGTGTATCCTTTCTTGTTGCCGGAGAGTTGCTCCGCATAGAGGTATTCCCCTTTCACCACGGCTTCCAGACGGCGAAGGAAGCGGTAACGGATGTCCGCCTCGACCCCGTAGCGGATCACCCGGCTTTGCGTGTAATAATACGTCTGCAAGCCCTCGGTGTAGGCCGAAGTGGGGTTCAGGTAGATGTAGTTGGGGAAATAGTTCACGTAGGAGTCCAGCCGGATATCGAGCGCTTCGTTGTGCCAGTAGATTCCTGCATCGAACTGGTAGGATTCTTCGGGCGACAAACCGGCTTCTCCCTTTTCATAACGGAAGATGTGGTAATTTACCCCGTCGGCGCCCAGCTCTTTCGGGATGGGCACGCGGAAGCTTTTCCCGATGTTCGCTTTCCATATCCATGCTCCAGCGGAGTAGTTGACGCCCAGAGACCAGGTGAAGCTGTTGAAAGACCTCCGAAGCCGTGCCGACCGCTCCCGATAGACGGAATCGCTTCCGGCAACCGGCGTCTTGTACCAGTCGTGATAACTGTGGATGCGAGTTACGACCCTGTTGATACGGATGCCAGCGTTCAGAATTAGGTCGTCGGACAGAAAGTAACGGTCGAAGGCATATCCTCCCCACGAGGTGGTTTCAAAGTCCGGAATAATGAATCCCCATCCGCTACGCCGGTTATGCTGATGCTCTACATTCAGCCCTGCGTTCAAACTGTGCCGTTCAGCTATCAGCGCCTTCATGCCCAGGCTTGCCGTATAGGTGTTCTTGATGTACTTCCGCTCCAGCGTGCCGGGAGGCATGGGCATATAGCCGTGCGACACCGGTTCGGAGTGTTCCCGGCGTAGATTGTTCTGATAAGAGAGGTTGCTTTCCCAGCGGACCGCTCCGGTGCGCCATGCCGAATGGTTTGTCACCTTCAGATGGTTGACGTCGTGACGGGGCAGGTCGATGTCGCACCGGGAGCGGTCGTAGTCTATATCCGAGAGGCGTACTTCCAGCCCGTGCGCATTGGCAAAGAATCCGCTTCGCACATAGGTGTCGGAGATGCGGAAGGAGGTAGAGAAACGCTCGCCTGCATAACCGCACAGGAGGCTTCCGTCGCGTTCTTTGCCTGCCGTGTTGCGCAGCCGTTGTTCTTTCAGCCGGATGTAATAGGAATAATACTGGATGCTGTCGGTGGGAACTTTATAGTCTGCGTAATCCACCAGCGTCAGGTTCGCTTTGTAATAAAACCAATTGTTCTTTCCCGCCACCCGGACCGAAAGCCCTAACGATTCATTGACACTACGCATAAACAGTTCGGTCTTACCCTCGAAGGGCTTCGCCGGCGGGATATCGCTATACAGGTTGATAACTCCCCCGATGGCATCCGAACCATAAAGCAGCGCAGCGGGACCTTTGATAATCTCCACACAGTCTACCGCAAACTGGTCTATCTCCAGCCCGTGCTCTTCGCCCCACTGCTGTCCCTCGTGCTTGATGCCGTTCTCGGTCACCGCCATACGATTGAACCCCAATCCACGTATGGCGGGTTTGGACTGGCTGGAGCCGATGTTTATCGCTTTTACTCCCGGTATAGAGCTAAGGCTCTGCATCAGGCTACCCGAGAGCGAGGATACTATCTCCGATTTGTCGATGCGCACCAGGCTCTGCGAAGATTTCATCAGCATGTCTTTGCGGCTGTTATTGCCCATGATGACCACTTCATTCAATGTCGCACCATCCCTTGTCATGTCCGGAACGGTGTCTTGCCGTTGGGCATGAGTGTGGACGACGAACAAGAATGTCACAAGGATTGTAACGATCTTTTTCATCAATATCTTTCAGATTATTTGTGGGAATAGGATATGCCTCACCCGGCATCCGGACAGGGCATATGCGGATTATTCATAAGCAAAGGGCACTTTCTACCACATCACTTATTATAACAGTGCGGACAAAACGGGAGGAGCGCACAGGTGATGCGAGCGAATAAGCCGCCAGCTTATGCTCTGTACCCGATAAACGGATTTGTAATCGGAAACCGAAACGATTATCTCGGCATGAAAGGCTTCAGCCTGGGCAAACGGAGAAAGAGCGAACTGGCAGACGGGGCATTGGTCGCAAGGATTGTGGGAGTGCTCCCCGTCAGAAGATTGGCAAACAACAGTCTCACTTTCTCCGTGATGATGGACAGCCTTCACCACAAAGAGGGGCATGAGCGTCATGAACAACAGCCATGCTACTACGATTCTGCTTTTTGCCTTTACTCTCATTTTTACTTGTTTATTGAAAATCGCCGTAAATATACTGCATTTTATCATAAAAGCAACAATGTTTCATATTAACACTTTGTTTCATCTGTTTAAAACACATCAAAATACCTAATTGTCGGTATCACGTGCTTTTGTCTTGCAGATAATTAGGTATCTTTGCAATCTCAATCAAATTAGGACAGATGAGTGCAATAGATATATTAAGAGAGAAAGGGCTTAAGAAAAGCGCCCAGCGCATATCAATTATCAACATCTTGTTGGACAAGCAAATTCCCCTGACGGAAAGCGACATCGAGGTCGAAATGGGAGATATGTATGACCGGATTACATTTTACCGAACAATACAAACACTGTTGGAAAAGGGTGTGATTCATCGCATTACCATCGACAGCACGACGGTGAAATACGCATTGAATACAGCGCAAAGCCATAGTCATATCCATTTTTATTGCAAGATGTGCCATGCGGTGACTTGCTTCAAGGAGATTCCGTTACAGGAATACGTCTTGCCGGCAGGTTTCGAGCAGGAAGAATGCGAGGTGCTGATAAAGGGGGTATGCGGGAAGTGCAAATGATGTGAGAATAGCGATTTTTTACAGTCCTTGTATGCTTTCTTACTTCCATATTTTCCTAATATATTTTGAGTTCAAATCTCTTTATTTCTCCTCTTTTGTGTCAACACACGTAAACCATTGTCAACACACGTCAACTACTGCGTCATCGTAACATCGGGGCAAATCCCGAAAAAGTTTCGCAGTAGAAATACGGTAGAAAAATATGGCGGACAACTATATCCGACTGCATATAGCCGGATTTTAGACAAATAAAAATCCACTGAAAATCAGCGGCTTCATTATAGTTGGTTCTAATTCGTTACAATTAATTGCGATATATCATTTTCCCGATTGAGCATATCGAACTGCTTGAAAACAAAAGAATTGGCGTTTAAACGGTAGAAAAGCCATTTTTCACTTGTTTTTCAGGCCCAAAACCGCCCTTTTTGCCATTCTTTTCTCTTGAATCGGAACCAACGGGAAAACTGCCGTTTCCCCGTCCGAAGTCCACCTGTTTTCTATCTGGTGCGAAGATACGAAATAAGTGGTAATTTCACCAACTGAAGTCAACTAAAAACAAGATGCAGTCACGAATATTTTTGCAGCCAAAAGAAAAATAGGTTGTGTCGTGTGTGGACTTAGGTAAATCGGTTGGTCTGCTTGGCGAAGCCATCTCTTTTCTTCCCTTTGTTCTGACTTTACTTTATTAGGCGTATATATGAGTACAAGGATAAAGTAAAGGTAACTTTCCTTTGACAAGCAAGATTTTTTTCGTGTGACTAACTGAAAATATTAAGCCCCAACGTATCATATAATATTGAAATAGGTGCTTTTCTATTAACTATATGATACATTGAGGCCTTAGAGCGTGTTAGATGAATCTGCTTGTCACAAGATTAAGCACTTGCCCGGATTAAAACCATTGCTGATATGTTCGTTGTCAAATACATATCCCATCTGATTGCAAATGACTTTTGTCCCGTTAATTTCAGCATCAATATTTGTGTGTGAATGCCCGTAAATCCACGCATCAATACGACTGCCTGCTATGAGTTTGCTCAAATCAGTAGCAAATGCACTGTTCAGCACAGAACCTCTATGGTGAGGAGCAACAACCTCCAATGTGGGAAGATGATGTGTTACCACTACAATGTGTTCTGCTGTGCTTTCTGCCAGACTTCGCTTTATGAAATCCAAACAAAAGTTATGCATTTGGTTAAACTCCTCTGTTTGGAGCAGTTTGCCATTATACATTATCTGCCGGAAATCATTCATACCCTTCCATACAAAATATTCGTCGGAAGGAGAAATTTGAGACCATAAAGTACTCATGATAAAGTCGGTGCCATCAATCCTCACTACCTGATTTTGATAATATCCTATATTGTTCTTGAACATCCAATTCCATTGCAATCCATTATCCATTACATCACAATAATTGTAATACTCATGGTTCCCGGGTACAATGAGCACCTGACGATAATTCGCTGAAGCCCATTTCCAGAAATTACTTAGAGGTGCAATCTTGTTTTTCAAATAGAATATATCTCCGGCAAGTACCAAAATATCGCCTGTTACCGGCAATTCATTATGTTTCATCCACCTGCTGTTATCACAGAATTCCAAATGTAGGTCGCTCATATATTGTATCTTCATTCTACTGTCCTCCTTTCTCAATTTGTTTGGTTATTATTCTCTTGACTTGTTCAAATGATACCGGTGTAAAGTTATTGTTGTCAACCCCGACATCGTACTGTGTCGGGTAGAGGTATTGAAGCCGGGCTGCATCAATTCCCGTATTGTTCTTTCTCGTGTGAACATGTCCGAACAGTTGCCACACATCTTTATATCCACCATCAAAGCATAGAAAAGGGTAATGGTTCAAATAAATCTTCTGTTTGCCTACCTCTATATGCGTCTGCATTGCAACATGCTCAAACTTGTCAATGTAACCTTGGCGTATATTCTTCAAATCGTGGTTGCCCATAATCAGATATATCCTGCCATTCAATCGGTCAAGCATTTTTGTCCACTCTGCAGAACCTCCAAGACAAAAATCTCCCAAGTGAAAAACAATATCATCTTGTCCGACTGTATTATTCCAGTTGGATATAATGGTTTCATTCATCATATCTACATCCTTGAATGGTCTGTTGCAGAAACGGATGATATTCCCATGATAAAAATGGGTGTCAGATGTAAAGAACACCTTGTTGCCATCAAATTTAAAATTCATTTCTCTCAATTTATGTGCATCACTGCATGTTAATAATTTGGTTGCCAATAGCCCATCAGACGGAAATGACAGAAGAGTATCACAAAGGCGACTGTCACAAATGGGCATAAAACAAAATAGTTGGAAAGTTTATAAAGACTCTCCAACTATTCGGCTTATATTCTCATTCAAAGTACAATATTGTACTTGTTATGTTCGTTGGAAAGTATTTGTAATACGAGGTTCAATGCGTGAAACATGGACACACGACACAAATTCAGTGCGTTTATTGCTCTGAATTGCTGTTGCTATCGATAATATGTCCATTCTGTATCTACGCATTGTTCGTGTTTGTATTGTCTCTAAACCGATGCAAAATTAGCAAATAAATTCTATTCTCATATCGCTTTTCATGAAACATCACTCAAATATCAGTCTGCGAGTGGAAAATTCGGTGGATATTGACAAAATGGCGAAAAAGATTTGGTGGAAAGTGTAATCCTCTTTGTTATCCTAACGAGCTTTCGCTAAAAATCACGGTCATATAAAAAGCAATATTTTGCGTAGAAAAACATATTCAACATACTTTAATCTTCAAAATTTAGCTGTTGTGTTATAAATCAAAATACTTCGGAAAAAACTCCTGCATTTATATGTGTTTTTGCAATCAAATTTTGTACATTTGCATCAAACTATAAGTCTTTTCTGTATGAAGCAACTAAATAGAATAAAGGTAGTACTTGTTGAACAAAACAGGACGGCAAAATGGCTGTCCGAGCAGATTGGTAAAAATACTTGTTCTGTGTCTCGTTGGTGTACAAACACATCGCAGCCAGATCTCGAAACATTGTTTCGCATCGCTGAAGTCCTGAATGTGGATGTGAGGGAGTTGCTTTATGTAGAAAAGAAAAATAATTCAACCTATCTCCAATAGCATGGCAATACCAATTAACATAGAAGACTTGCTTAACAAGCGCAAGATAGAATCCAACCGCATTGAGTTTAAGAAAGGATGGAATCCTGATAAAATCTATCGGACAATCTGTGCTTTTGCCAATGATTTTGACAACATTGGCGGTGGATATATCGTGGTGGGGATAGAGGAAGAGGAACGGACAGGAATTGCCAAAAGACCGGTTACAGGTGTGCCTATTGAGGCATTGAACGATATACAGAAGGACATGGTTGGGTACAATAACAAGATAGAACCTTACTATATGCCTCGTATTGATGTGCAAGAAGTTGATGGGAAGAGTGTTCTTGTGATATGGGCTCCTGCCGGGGTTAACCGCCCGTATAATGTAAGAGAGCGAGTTACGGCAAAACAATCTCCAAGCAAATGGTATATCCGCAGCGGAACAAGTACCATTGAGGCAAAAGGCGAGGTGCTTGACGAACTCAGGGAGATGGCTAATAGAACGCCTTTTGATGAAAGAGGAAATGAGCGGATTGAGATTTCGGATATCTCTCCGGCGTTGGTATTGGATTATCTTCAGACAGTAGGCAGTCGTTTGGCAAATGACTTTGAAAGCAAACCATTTGTAGAAATATTGGGTCAGATGGACTTGTTGACTGGGCCGACCGAGCATCAAACACTTAAAAATGTGGCGGCGATGATGTTCAGCAAGAATCCGGCGAAATTCTTTCCTACAACACAGGTGGACATTGTCATATTCCCGGAAGGGTGCATTGAGAATCCAAACAACATGATAGAAGTTCCCAAGATAGTAGGGCCTGTTCCGGAAATGATCAAACAGACTTTGGACTATATCCGGACGAATGTAATCAAAAAGCGAATTATCAAACCTAAAGACAAGGCGGAATCAATCACATTCTTCAACTACCCTTATCAGGCCATTGAGGAAGCGGTTGTTAATGCACTTTATCATAGAGATTATCAGGAGCAAGAACCGGTAGAGATAACCATCGAACCGAAAAAGATTTCCATCCTCAGTTATGCAGGACCGGACCGTTCAATCAGTCTGGATGCCATTCATAAAGCCGAACATCTGAAGTCACGCCGCTACCGCAATCGTCGTTTGGGTGACTACCTGAAAGAACTTCAGTTGTCAGAAGGTCGTGCAACGGGTATTCCTACGATACAGGATGAGTTACGAAGGAACGGTTCAGAGCCTGCTAGGATTGAAACGGATGAGGACAGAACCTATTTTTTGATTGAGATTCCTTGCAGGGAGGGGTTTGAAAATGCGCGCGAGCCATTAAATGAGGCTATAAATGAGGCTATAAATGAGGCTATAAATAAAAATGCTTTGTCTGTTTTATTGGAAATCTCCAAGTCTCCGTATATAAAGAGAAAAGCATTATTGGAACTGATGGATATTTCAAAGGCAACATTAGAGCGTATCATAAAACAACTGTCTTCTGATCCTTTGCGTTTAATAGAGTACCAAGGCTCGCTAAAGACAGGGGGGTATGTATTGACTGAAAAAGGTCTGGCATATTTGGATGCGTTGAAATAACCTTATATCATGACATTATGAGCAGCAGTTTTATTACAAATAAAGAAAAATTCTTATCAGACATCATCAATGGCATATTGCCTAAGACAAATGCGGTTGACATATTGGTTGGCTATTTCTATTTTTCCGGTTATGTACAGTTATCGGATAATCTGAAGAACAAACAAATAAGGATATTGGTAGGATTGGATGTCGATTTACAAATATCCGGTCATATTTGTGAGGTTGAGGCTATTCGAAAAAGATTAATCTCGCGGGGTGCTGTAAAAGAAGAATATTATGAACAGCTTGTAAAATTGATTAATGAGTCTGATTTTTTGGATACGGCTGAAAAACAAGAACAATTCAAAATGTTTTATGGGAAAGTTCTGGATGGCACACTTGAAATACGTAAAACACTTGAACCTTGTCACTCTAAGATGTATTTGTTCGCCTATAACGATTTAGTGAATGAGGGTGGAGAGTTACCAGGTGTCTTAATTACAGGATCAAGTAATCTGTCCTATCAAGGGTTGAAAGGACGCCTGGAGTTGAATGCCCGCTTCAATGACAAACAAGATTATGACGAGGGTAAAAGACTCTTCGATGAGCTGTGGGAGACTTCTGTAGTGATTGTGAGCAAGGACATTCTGGATGATTGGAATAATAAAGTGATGACTCGTATCTGGTACGATAAAATTTACTCACCTTATCTAATGTATATCAGAGTCCTTAAAGAATACTTCAATATCCCTACATCCAATAATATATTGACTCCGTATGATATAACCGAAGGGAAGTATTCAAATTTAAGGTATCAGACTGATGCCGTACAAATGGCTCTGAATGCGTTGAATAATCACAATGGAGCTATCATAGCCGATGTCGTCGGATTAGGCAAAAGTGTGATAGCTTCTACCATTGCACGTAATTTGAGATTACGGACTATAATTGTGTGTCCTCCGCATTTGTATAAGCAGTGGGAAGGTTATCGTGATGAATTCGGATTTACCGCTACCGTTTTCAGTGCGGGGAAAATTGAGGATGCAGTTTTATATTATCAAGAGTTGTCCAAAGAGGGGGAACAGTTCCTGATAATTATAGACGAGGCTCATCGTTTCCGCAACGAATATACACAGGATTATGCCTTGTTACATAATCTTTGTTCAGGAAATAAAGTGTTATTGCTTACGGCTACCCCTTTTAACAATCAACCGGCGGACATTTATGCGATGATCAAGTTGTTCCAGATACCGTCTTGTTCTACGCTTAAAACCGTTGAAAATCTAGGGGCATCATTTAAGGATTTAATGAGCAGGTATAAGACTTTGCGTGAGAAACAAAAGGCTGAAAAGATAACCGATGATGAGATTAAGGCAGAGGTTGATGACATAGCAAAAAAAATCCGCTCAATTATAAGTCCTTTGGTCATACGTCGTTCGCGGTTGGATTTGCAGGATATACCGGAATATGCCAATAATTTAAAGCAACAGAATATTCAGCTGGTATTACCGGATGATCCAGAAGAATTGGAATATGATTTGAGTGGGCTGAAAGAGTTGTACCTTTCTACTCTTGACAGAATTAGTAAATCAGAAGGAGGCAGTGACTCGGTTTATCGTTTTAAGGCAGCCCGCTATTCACCTGTCCTTTATATACGCGAAGAACTGAAAGACAAATTGGCAAAGGAACTTGAAGATAAGACCGGTGTCAAGTTCAATCTTCTGCTTGGCCGACAGACAAACATATCGAGCTTCATGCGCCATTTATTGGTCGCTCGTTTTGAGAGTTCGGTTGCGGCATTTCAGGCATCATTGGGATATATGATCCAATCCTCAGAGCATTTGCTTCGTTGGATAGAGAAGCGCCATAAGATTCCGGTATTTAAGAAAGGAAATCTGCCGGATGTCGAGGCTTTTTATGAGTCGGGAGGGGATGGAACGGAAGAGATTGAGGAACTTTTCGAGAAATATGAAGATCGAGGATTCTTTGAGATAGACATGAAATATGTGAAGGATGATTTCGTGACCGATGTTGAGGCTGATATCCAGTTGTTGAAGAATTTGCGTGTGCAGTGGTTTGGCAAAGACAATATGGTGAAATCTGACCCTAAGCTGGATTCGTTTATTGACATTGTTCGCAAACAGATGAAGAATGAGCCGAACAGAAAGTTGGTTGTATTCTCAGAATTTGCTGATACGGTGAATTACCTGGGCGAAGCTCTTGCGAATGCCGGACTTCCTGTGATGAAATATACTTCGGCGGATGCCACTTCGGCCAATAAAGACTGTATTCGCGCCAATTTCGATGCGGGACTAAAACCCATCTTGCAACGGAACGATTATCACATATTGGTGGCGACAGATGCCATATCCGAGGGATATAACTTGCATCGTGCCGGAGCGATTTTCAATTACGATATACCTTATAACCCGACTCGTGTCATTCAGCGTATAGGTCGTATTAATCGTATCAACAAAAAGGTGTTTGATAAACTATACATTTATAATTATTTTCCGACAGACGTAGGTGAAGCCGAGACCAGGACAAAGGAAATTTCTACGCTTAAGATGGCCATGATTCACGCCATTATGGGAGAGGATACAAAGGCTCTTACCAAGGAAGAAGATTTGCAAGCCTATTTTAAGGAACGTTACCGTAAGGAATTCGCCCGTAGTGAGGAAGCATCGTGGGATACTCCTTATCGTAAATTGCTAAACAGCCTGAAAGGTACCGATGCGTATGACCAGGCTATGGAGCTTCCACATCGTGCAAGGACTGCACGTAATATGAAGAAGCCAAGAAAAGGAGTATTGATGTTCGGGCGTAAAGGAGACGATTTTGTATTTAAGATAGGAGATACGATAAATAGTCCGGTAATGATTCCAGCCGAAGAGGCGATTTCGCTTTTTGATGCAGATAAAAGTGAACAACCTGTTGATTTCACTCGTGATTTCGATGCTGTGTATCAAAAGGTGAAAGCCTCTTTATTCAGCAGCGATGTAACAGAGCGAAATGAGAAAGAGTTGATAAATGCCTTGGCCAAAGTAAAAGTCTTGATGAAAAATCAGTTACTGCCTAAGGATTATTTGTCTGATTTGGTTCAGGTCATTAAGGCTGATGCATTGTCGGGATATGAGATAAGATTTATCAATCAATTAGTTCCCAAAGATGCCGCAAAATTGCCGTTGAGAATCTCCTCTGAATACTTGGCACGTATGATTAATAGCCAAAACAAGGTGGATGAAGGTGAAGAGACATTGATTTTAAGTGAAGAATTACAATAAAAAAAGACTCAAAATGGAATTTAACAGAATATATAATCGACAGGAGTTTGTCAACTTTCTACAAAACAGTTTTTTACCTGAGGATTTTATGTCATCTACAACCCCCGTGGAGTTTAGAACCAAAATGAAATATACTACCCAAGCTATAAAATTGGGTTCGTCAGATACTCTTGACCTGGTGGTGTACGAGGTAAAACACAATTCAAAGAATGATGCCCGTATTTCGCTTTCAAAAGAAGCGTTCCGCATGTTGGCCGACGAAATGGAAGACAGGGCCTTGGTAATCTTTGTTCCTGAAGATAATAACGATAACTATCGCTTTTCGCTTATTGAGATTACGCTCGAAGTGAAAGATGACTCGGCTCGTATCACACGGAATTATAGCAACCCACGCCGGTATAGTTATTTCCTCGGGAAAGGCATTGCCTATTACACCCCCAACAAGTACCTGAATGAAAAAGGCCGTGTTGTCAATGCAGAAGATTTGCGCAGTCGTTTCTCTGTCGAGGTGCTTACAAAGGAATTCTATCAGGAGTTGAGCGATTGGTATGCTTGGGCCATTAAAATCATACGTTTCCCCAATGACCTTAACGACAAGACGGATGATGATAAGTTTAACAATGAGAGTGCCATCCGCCTGATTACCCGCTTGATTTTTGTTTGGTTCCTGAAGCAACGCCACCTTGTGCCTGACGAGTTTTTTGACGAAAAATATATTGCAGACAATCTGATAGCGAGCTTTAATCCGCATGCAAAAGTTGATTTGTTTTATAAATCCGATGAAAGCAAGTATTACAAAGCCATCTTACAGAATCTCTTCTTTGCCATGCTCAATAGTCCTATTACGCCGGAAGGAAGTAAAGAGCTTTCAGAGAGGCATTTCAGAAAAGGCCGTGGGGATTATGATAACAACAAGCTGATGCGCTATGAGTACTATTTTAAGAACCCGCAGTTGTTTGTCGATTTAGCGAACAAGACGGTTCCGTTCTTGAACGGAGGACTGTTCGATTGTTTGGATGAGAAAGACAAGGATTTGTATTATGATGGCTTTAGTGACCGAGAAGCAGTGAAGAAAGCGTTGATAGTTCCTGATTATCTTTTCTTTGGCGAGGAGGTCGGCAAGAATATAGACCTGTCGGAATGGTACGGAGACAAGAAAAAGAAGAAAGTTTCAGCCCGAGGAATAATTGATATACTGAAACGTTACAATTTTACCGTAGAGGAAAATACACCATTCGACAAGGAGGTATCACTTGACCCGGAATTGTTGGGCAAAGTGTTCGAAAACCTGCTTGCATCCTACAATCCAGAGACGCAGACTACAGCCAGAAAACAGACCGGCTCGTTCTATACCCCTCGGGAGATTGTGCAATATATGGTGGACGAAAGTCTGGTTGCTCACCTCAAACGCACCGTGGGTGATGACCTTGAAACTCAATACCGTCAATTGATGCAATATACAGACGAGGTTGTTAACTTTACCGAAGAGCAGCGAAAACAAATCATGCAATCGCTCTATAACTGCAAAGTTCTTGACCCGGCCTGTGGTTCTGGAGCTTTCCCTATGGGTATGCTGCAACAGATGGTGCATATTCTTAGCCGTATTGACCCCGATAATACGCAATGGAAGGAGATGATGCTCAATAAGGCTATTGATGAAACATCGGATGCCTATCGCACGGCATCTTCTGATGAACGCCGGGAAATCATTGCGGACATCGAGCGTAGTTTTGATGAAAGTGTCAACCGCCCAGATTATGCCCGTAAACTCTATTTGATTGAAAATTGCATTTACGGTGTCGATATACAGCCTATCGCCATTCAGATTAGTAAGTTGCGCTTCTTTATTTCATTGGTCGTTGACCAGAAATCCAATGATAATCCTGTTGAAAACTTTGGCATTCGTCCGCTCCCGAACCTTGAAGCGAAATTTGTGGCAGCCAATACGTTGATAGGATTGGATAAGAAAGATGCATCTTTGTTTGATAGTGCGGAGATAAAGGCAAAAGAAAGTGAATTGAAGATTGCCAAGCACAAAATCTTCGGGGCAAAGACTGTACGCACCAAGCGTAAATATCGGCAGATTGTAAACGATTTGCGTCTGAAAATAGCTAATATGTTGGAAGATTGTGGTGCTGTGGGTAATGCTGAAGCTCAGCAATTGGCTGCTTGGGACATGTTCAACCAAAATGCCTCTTCACCATATTTCGATCCTGAATGGATGTTTAACGTAAAAGAAGGATTCGATATTGTGATTGGTAATCCGCCGTATATAAGTGCTATAGATTTGAAAAAATCGCTCGGTAATACAAATTACAAGTACTTAAAAAGTCTTTTCCAAACTTCAAAAGGTACGGTAGATATGTATGTTTATTTCTTTGAAAAAGGCCTAAACTTATTATGTGATGGTGGTACATTATCTTTTATAACTCCTAACAAATATCTTTCAGCCAATTACGGCAAAACGTTACGTGCTTACTTGATGACTAATGCAAAAATAACAACTGTGTTAGACGTTTCAAGGGATAGTGTTTTTGATGCTGATACATATCCAGTTGTTAGTATTATTCGCAAATCTTCTGATACTAAAACTTATGAGTTTATAGCTATTGACAAATATAAAATTGAGCATAAATTCAATTCTTCGCAACTATCTGAATTACCAGAAAACAATTGGGGGTTCATACTTAGCACCAAGTATAAATTAACCAAAAAAATTCTTCTTAAAAGTAAATCAATTTTAGATGTTTGTAAGATCAATGCAACATCTACTGCTTCTGAAGCAGACGAGTTTCACAATTCATTATATAATGATGAAAAAATAGGACTCAAACTTATCAATACAGGAACGATAGATCCGTATTGTAACTTTTGGGGAGCTCGCACTTTGACTGACAAAGGAGAACAGTATTTATACCCAATGCTACCCAATAATGCAAAAATATTAGGGATAAATCGATATAATCTTTATAATAGTCCCAAAATTATAATTGCAAAAATGTCACTCCGTCTTGAAGGCTTTTTTGACGAGAAAGGTGAATATGCATCAATCAATACCAATTGTCTGCATAGCATAAAAGTTAGTCCTTTAAAGTTAATGGGATGGATACATAGTAAATTATTTAATTATATATATGAGTGCTATTTCGAGGGATTGAGAATGTCTGGTAATTATTTGCCATTTACAGCACCTTATCTCTCATGTATGTGTGTACCAGTGAATATAAATTTTTTGGAAATAGATAATTTAGTCAGTTCTATATTCAATGCTAAACGTTTAGCAGTGGACACAGACATAACTGCATTAGAACAACAAATTGACTTGTTAATTTATCATCTTTATAATCTTACTTACGATGAAGTGTTAATAGTCGATCCTCAAACATCTATAACACGGGAACAATACGAATCATAAATATATGAGTAATCTTGATAAAGAAATAATTATCAGGAGATTGGCAATTATTAAGTACTTGTACAATCTCGGCGCGCAACAGTCAATGCAAGTTGATATGGTTGCAGGCTTTTCGATTCTGTCATTTCATGATTGTGCGGAGATGTTTCTTCTTTTGGTTGCGGAAAATAAAGGAATGAAAGGAGAAAATGTATTTATGGATTACTGGAACAAAATTCCAGAATTAACACTTAAGGAATCAATGCGCATTCTTAAGGAAAGGCGTGTTAACATAAAACATAAAGGATTATTCCCTTCTAAGAGTGATGTTGAAATAAGTCGTATAACTATGGCTGATTTTTTAAGTCAGAATACGAAAATACAATTTGGGCTGGATTTTTCATCAGTATCTGTATCATCTTTAATTTCATATAACGAAGTAAAAACATACATTGATGCGGCAGAAGAATATCTTGTAAAAAATGATCTCTACAATTGTATGGTGAATGCTAAAATAGCATTTATGGAATTGTTATCATCTTATGAAGATAGTAAAAGAGGAAAGTATCATATAAATAGCATAACTGATGTAGGCAGAAAAATAGGTAGCGAGTATCAAAAACTTATTGGACATGATGAAAAATTTGGCGAACGATGGTTTCGTGATGTTACGGAAACAACTAATCGGATACGTGAGATATTGAAAATTACTGCTCTTGGTATTGATTACCGAAAATATGCCTTTTTTGAATACATTACTCCAGAAACAAATGTTTATTGGGGCAATGGTGGTCGTGAATATCGTTCAATGCCAAAAGACTACTATGAAAGCAGATTCAATTTGCGAGCGAGTGATTGTCGATTTTGTATTGATTTCGTCATTGATAGTGCGCTGAAATTACAAGAGTTTGATTATGATATAAGTAATTTAATAAAATAGTTATGTCTTAAAATTTTGAGATTAGCAATCTTGGATGATATCAATTATAATCGAATAATTACTAAACATGGAATCAGAGATTAAGAAAGCATTTATATCCTATGCCTGGGATAATGAAGAACATAAAAATTGGGTGTTAAAACTCGCATCTGATTTACGACATCATGGAATTGATGCAATACTGGATCAATGGGATGCTAGGTTAGGTAACGATTTGTCATTCTTTATGGAGCAAGGGCTTACAACATCTCATTTTGTATTGTGCGTGTGTAGTGACAAATATATAGAGAAAGCTAATGGCGGAATAGGAGGGGCCGGATATGAAAAACGAATCTTAGCAGCAGAAATGATGGATAATGATGATAAACGATTTATTATTCCAGTAATCAAAAGAAATTTCCAAGTACGTAAACTTCCAACATTTCTTTCAGGATTAAAGTATGTAGATTTTGATAATGGTCAGTATTATGATAACTATCAAGAACTTCTAGAACGTATTTATGATGAGGATATAAAGAAAAAGCCGCCACTTGGGAGTAATCCGTTTATTTCATCAATAATATCAGACCAGATTACAACAAAACTTAGTATAGAACAAATAGAATTCCAAAACCCTGTTTTTGAAGGGAAAGCATCCTTTGACTATAAGAGGAATAGTGGTTCATATACTATAGGGGAAGGTGATTATATATTTGTTACTCATTGGAGTGAATGTGGGCATAATTCTATTCATTGTTATAGAGATTACATATATAGATTGGGATATAATCCTAATTATACTGAATTTCCGTCTCCTAACGAGTTTATTAATTTTGATTTTAGTTCACGGGCTAAGTCTGTTAACGTTGGGGAAATTGTGCTGTTGGAGAATCGCAATCATAAATTTGCTGCACTTAGAGTTACAAGAGTGGTGAGAAGAGATGAAGACATAAACCATTTGTTAGAATTTGAATACAAAATATATAAGGAAATAGAGAGTGAATGAGATTAGTACTCATAAAGATTATACACTATGTTAATAATTTAAATATGTCCAGATTAAGCAAACTATACGAAGCCATGGAAACCCTTCGCAAAGAAGGGCTTCCAGTAGATGAGAACCTTGAAAAGAAGGCCAATGAATTGGAAGAAAACATCATCAAGAAAGAAATTCTTCCGGTGTTGAGCAAGACCATTGAGCCAGCATTGCAGCCCGTAAAGCGGGAGTTGGTGTTGGTAGTGGATTATGTGCCCGGACAACCATTGAGCGTTCATTTGAGCCGTAAGCGTAATTTTGCAGCGGAATTAACCGATGCCAAGGAAATGGTGCTTGATCCGGAGGTAACTCATCGGAATCACCTCTCAAGTTCAGAGGGAAAGATAGAGCGAGGTCCGGCAAGAGATCTGTCTGTGGAATTTCCGGATGGAACTGTCATCTCTGAAAAGACTGCCGCAGAAACGCTGGTTGCGGTCGTGCAGAAAATCGGGGTTGCAAAAGTGCGCCAAGTGGTAGAAGAGTATAACTTGAAGTTTTGTAAAGTTCCAGTGATTTCAAATCGAAGGGATGCCAAATATGGCCGAAGCCAGCGGGATTTGGGTGGAGGATGGCTGCTAATAACTCACAGCAACAATCCAATGAAAAAGGCTTTCATAGAAAAAGTTTCCGAGGTCTTGCATCTTGGTATAAAGGTCATATTAAAGGATTAGGTTCAGGTATGCTGGCCGATTTTGGCGCAGTTGGCAACAAATAAATCCGTGATAGTATGGACGCAAAGCAGTGTATGATTGTAGATTTGGAGCGACGCGATGACAAGCGAATGTTCATCACCGAACAAGTCGCTTCGATAAGCGAGAACAAAAACGGCCTTTGGATGGTGCGGTTCTTGTCCTCGCCCCGTGTGTTTAATTATAATCACTCCAGACTGCTTTATCTCACGCATCCGGAAGCGATAGATATGGGTGAAAAGGGACTGTATGTCAGGAATAAGCATATAACAGATGTAAGCGAGTTGCTTCGCTTCACCGATGGCCGGCATACTTTTTACCGAGTGACTTATGCCAACGGTTATTCTGAAAACTTTGACGAAAATGATGTGTATGTAACCCGTACACCACTTGATAAAAATGGAGGTTCCACCTGGGATTATCTGCGGAAATTGGCCGCAGAAACGGGTCTGACCACCGAAGATGACGAGAATATTTTGTCCAAACAGTATGACTTGGTGGACTTGAAGCGCGGCAACGTGCCTTTGGCACAATATCTTGGCGACAAGACGAAGTTGGCAGTCTATCGTGAGCCTAAACAGGTATTTTTTCCTTTCGGTTGCAATGCAAGCCAAAAGGCTGCCGTGGAAGCTGCATTGATGCATCAGACAAGCATCATCCAAGGTCCTCCGGGTACAGGCAAGACACAGACCATTCTGAACATCATTGCCAATCTGTTGCTGGCAGACAAAACTGTGTTGGTGGTGTCGAACAATAATTCAGCCGTTGAGAATGTGGCGGAAAAACTTGCAGAGGAAAGTCTTGACTTTATCGTGGCGAAACTGGGCAGTGTGCAGAACAAAGAGGCTTTCATCGCCAATCAACCCGATTATCCGGATATGAGCGGTTGGGCGATAAAAGAAGAGCCTGCTAGACAACAAGCACAAAACTCGCTTCATACCGTGACCCAAGGATTTGATGCCCAGACACGCCAAGCCCAGTTGAAGGCAGAATACGACGCATTGCTGAAAGAAACGAAGTATAATGACATGCTTCAACTGGAATCTTCCGACAATGAGTGGCTGAACGACAAACGTTCTTCCAAACTGATGAAACTGCTCAATCTTTATCAACTGAAGATAGAGAACAGCCCCAAAGCTGACATCTGGTTTCGGCTGAAGTGGACTTTTTTATTGGGTATGAGGATATTCTCGTTTCTCGGAGGCAAGCCGTCGGATGTGGTTACGGGTTTGGAATCTGCCTATTATTTTTCCCGTAAGACTGAAATAGAGCAAGAGTTGGATGCTATTGTCACAACGCTGCAATCCATCGACATCAAACGGTGTACGGCAGAATTGCGTTCCGCATCTCTCTTGGTGTTGAAAAGTAAGATGGCAAAACGCTATCGAGCCTCAGAGAGGATACGATTCACCACCAAAGACATTAAGCCGAAAACCGAGGAGTTTTTGAAAGAATATCCGGTCGTGCTCAGCACTACCTATTCCGCCAAAAGTTGCATCAGCAAGGATATGGTTTTTGACTATGTGATTATGGACGAGGCATCACAGGTGGACATAAAGACAGGTGCGTTGGCGTTGTCTTGTGCCATGAATGCCGTAATCGTGGGTGATGACAAACAGCTTCCTAACGTGGTCAGCAGGGAAGAAGCTCAGGCATTGGACGCTATCCTGTCTACATACAACGTGGATGACAAGTACAATGCCGCCACACACAGTTTCTTGCAATCTTGTGTGGAGGTGTTCAAGGACGCGCCGGTTACGCTGCTCCGTGAGCATTATCGTTGCCATCCGAAAATAATCGAGTTCTGCAATCAAAAATTCTATGACGGTGAACTGGTGTCCATGACGACAGACAAAGGCGAGGACAAGGTGTTACAGGTGGTGCGGACAATCAAAGGGAATCATGCCCGTGGGCATTTCAACCAGCGTGAGATTGACGTGATAACCCAAGAAGTGATGCCAGAATATGCGGATATGGGCACTGTGGGCATCATCACTCCTTATCGCTCACAAGCAGAGGAAATCAATAAAGTCATTGGGTCAGACATTGCCAGCACGGTGCATAAGTATCAGGGACGTGAGTGTGACACAATCATCATGAGCATGGTTGATAACGCTCCGACAGAGTTCTCCGATGACCCCAACCTGCTCAATGTGGCCATCTCACGAGCCAAAACCCATTTGTGCATAGTGACCAATGGCAACGATATGCCGCAGGACACAAACATAGCCCAACTCATTGCCTACATCCAGTACAACAATTTTGAAGTGAAGGAGAGCAAGCTCCATTCTGTTTTTGATTTGTTGTACAAGCAATATACGGCAGAACGTTTGGCATACGAGCAGGCTCATCCGGTTGCATCCGGATACCTGTCTGAACATCTTGTGTATAATATGTTGCTCAAAGGTATAGCTCATTTGGAATTGGCAAACACAGAAGTTTTGTGCCACTATCCCCTGTCAAGATTAATTGCAGACTGGGGCGTGTTGGATGAACAGGAAAAAACTTTTGCCGAAAGTCCTTTCTCACACGTAGACTTCTTGATTTACAACTCTCTCACCAAGCGTCCGCTTCAAGCAATAGAAGTTGACGGTTGGCATTTCCATAAAGAAAGCGAATCCCAGCAATCGCGTGATGCCCTCAAAGACCGAATACTTACGAAGTTTGGATTGTGTCCGCATCGTATTTCTACAGCGGATACGGTGAATGAGAAAACGGTAATGAAAATACTTCAGGCAAAGTCTTAAAAATATAAAATTGTCCAGATTTAATCAGACTTTTCATCTGTTCCTAATACGCTGCTGCCAGTTTTAGCAAAGTACTGGGATGAATTTCAAACAATGTTGATTTGAACATATTGTGCAGATGCATTAACTAACTCTGCCAGATGTCGCTTCAGTGTTTGCCGGGTTCTCAAAATGCATTTATTGCAGGGATTATCCAGTCGCAGAAACCTTGTTTACCAAAACCCATGATAGAAGTCTGTCATAACATGAGCCAATCTTAGTAGAAGTAGATGTGGTATGCGCATTGGACATTCACAGTTTGGTTCCGTAGCGAGTTTGACTATAGCCAGGTGAACTATGTTCGAAAAAAGGGGAGACAAAATCAGAATCATATCTAACAGACACGGCTTGGGAATGTATAATGTTCTGCCGAATAATTTTGTATGTTTTGGCGACGATTTTTCGTTTAGATGACACTAGTGTATCTTTGATGCACTTTTGCTCCTAAAGCAGAAGTCCCTCGAAATAATAACTGGATTAAAGTCCAGACCTGTTCTTTTGCGGAATTATGCGTAAAATGCAGGTGTCATAGTCGGCTACATGAGAGATATAATCTTCCGTATCCTGTCCAATCCCGACAGACATTTTCCCGTGCTCAGCTTGCTGTTTTAAGTGGCACTCATCCCGCCGCCGAAAGGCGAGTGGGGTATTAGGTTACTAATATATAGCTGATTGATTTTATTTTATAATTTATTATTAATCAAATATATAAATATTGTATTTTGAACATTTACAGATAAGTAAAATTCTAAATATGTCACTATAATGTCACAATATTTCTTGTAAGGCCAATATGCCCGGCTAAAATCAAGCAAAAAAACTTGCACGTAAAACACGAAAGCCATATCTTTGCATAATCATCAGATGATATCATGATATGATAATATAAATAATATAATAGCAATGGAAAAAAGAACAATCATTCAAAGGCGGTCTTTGGCAGATGAGGTGGCGGAACAGGTGCAGAAACAAATCATCGACGGTGAACTGAAAGAAGGGGACAAACTTCCGATAGAAGCCGAACTCATGAAGGAATTCGGCGTGGGACGTTCTTCTATCCGTGAGGCGGTGAAGAAACTGGAGAACATGGGGTATCTGAAAGTACAGCAAGGGAAAGGGACTTTTATCACAACCCCGTCATTATCCCAAGAACCTTTGGAACAACGCCTGAAACGTGCGGATATAAAAGAATTGTATGAAGTAAGGAACATTTTGGAATCTGCCATCGCAGAAAGGGCTGCGCAACGCCATACTGCGCAGGATGTGGAAGAAATGATGGAATATCTTGCGGCACGCAAAGCTGCGGCAGAAGCCGGAACATTGGCAGAGTGTATTGAAGCAGACATAAAGTTCCATGTTTCAGTAGCTAAAGCAGCCCATAATGAAATTCTTTTCGAGCTTTACAGCTCGGTTGCGACACGCCTGTTAGACAGTTACAGGCATATATATGAAGATACGGCTCATTTTATCGAATCCCAGCCTTTGCATGAGAAAGTAGCGGAAAGTATTGCTTCCGATGCCAGAGAAGCAGCGGCAGACTTGGGCTCCCGCTTCTGGAGTAATCTCAATATTGGAAAATAAAATCATGAAAATGAAAGCGTTATTATTGACAGTCGTCCTGACTGTCGGAAGTCTAAATGTATTTTGTAAAAGCAACAGTAATATGGAAACAAAAGAAAACGTAACGCCGCAGCAGGTCATAGAGAACGTACACAAGGCGGCAGAAATTCTAAAACAACAAGGAGAGGCAGGGCTGAAGATCCTAAGCGACCCTGTATCGGAGTTCAACACGGGAGACGATTATATTTTCATCATCGACGTGGAGAAAAGCCTTGTAGTTTCAAATCCCCGTTTCCCTGAAAGGACCGGCGGAAATATCCGTGAACATCTGGACTGGAATAAAGACCATTACGGAATCCGCCTTTGTGAAGTCGCCTTGCAGGGTGGCGGCTGGATAGAGTTCGTATGGCCCAAGCCGGGAACAACAGAAAGGGTACGCAAAATTTCTTACATATATCCTATTCCCGGAATGCGTTATACGGTATGCGCGGGCATGTACAACGAAACGATGAGCCTTGAGGAGTTGAACGGGCTGACCGCTAAGACCGCCGGGCCCAAATCTTCCAAAGTAGCCGTATTGTTTGAAGTAACCCCAAAAAAAGAAGGGAAGGAGGAATATCTTAGTCTGGGTGCTGCACTGAAATCCGAACTGGCGAAAATGCCGGGGTTCATCAGCGTGGAACGCTTCGCAAGCCTGAATGAAGAGGGCAAGCTGTTAAGCCTTTCAGTATGGGAAAGCGAAGAAGCGGCGGCAGGTTGGCGTAATCAAATCAATCACCGCAACAGCCAAAAGAAAGGACATGACACGCTTTTCGAGAAATATAAGATTTCAGTGGCAGCGGTTATCCGTGAATATACAATGAACAAACGGGAACAAGCCCCGAAAGATTCCAACGCTTTTCTGAATGTAAAATGACATGGAAAAGTATTTCCAATACGGAGAAAAGGAACTGTCTTACCTGAAAAGCAAAGATAAACGACTGGCGGAAGTCATAGACAAGGTTGGCATGGTGAAAAGGCGGGTCATTCCCGACCTTTTCGCTGCGCTTGTTCATTCCATTGTCGGGCAGCAGATTTCAACAAGGGCACATGAAACGATTTGGCAAAAGTTGCTCACCCACTTCGGAACGATAACCCCGGCAGCAATCGCCTCCATTCCACGGGAAGAACTGCAACGCTTCGGGATTACGTTCAGGAAAGCAGATTACATCCAAAGTGCGGCACGTAAAATCATCAGTGGAGAGTTTGACATCAAGGAGTTGCACGGCATGGCTGATGCGGAAGTCTGTAATCGGCTGTCGGCTTTGGACGGCATCGGAATATGGACTGCGGAAATGATGATGCTCCACTCCCTGCAACGCCCCGATATTCTTAGTTTCGGGGATTTGGCTATGCAGAGAGGGTTGCGGATGCTGTACCACCACCGCAAAATCACCCGCAAGCTGTTTGAGAAATACCGCCGCCGCTATTCACCGTATGGCAGCGTGGCGTGTATCTACCTTTGGGCGGTGTCTGCCGGAGCAGTGGAAGGTCTGAAAGATTATGCACCCCAAGAAAAAGCAAGTAACAAACGAAAAAAACGATGAAAGTTAAAAATAAAATCATAGTCAAACCGTACTTATCCCCTTGTGGCGTGCTGTTGCTTGGCTCATTCAGAGATAAACTCTGCCTGTGTGACTGGCAGGTAGAAAAACATCATGAGCATGTGGATAGACGGTTGAAGCGGATATTGTATGCGGAGTTCGAGGAGGGGACATCGGATGTGATCGAAAAAGCCATACTTCAACTTGACGAGTACTTTATAGGAAGGCGCAAAATGTTCGATGTGCCGCTGTTGTTCGTGGGTACGGATTTCCAGAAAACGGTTTGGAACGAATTGCTGAACATCCCTTTCGGAACGACGGTTTCCTACGGTGAAATGGCCCGGCGAATCGGAATGCCGAAGGCTGTCCGTGCTGTTGCCAATGCCAACGGCGCAAATGCGATGTCAATCTTTGTACCCTGTCATCGTGTCATTGGCAGCAACCGTTCTTTGACAGGCTATGGCGGCGGGCTTGAAGCGAAACGCAAAATGCTCGAATTGGAGGGCTTCTATTTTTTCAAATGTCACCCACTATCTTTGTAGGCTATCGCTCTCTTTCCGAATTTTCCAGTCATACGCCCCATACGCTACATCGGCAACCTCGTTTCGGGTTTGCCGATGTTTTGTTTCGTCAAAAGACTGTCGGCTTTCCGCATAGTCGCACAGCCATTCGCCGATTGATTTTTGTTGTTCGGGCGTTTCGCCGTATTCCTGCATGACGCTTTTAATGTCGGCGGCTTCGGACGGGGCAAAGATTGACTTGTGCCGCTCCGTTCCGAAATGGATAATCGCCATGACAGCCCGTTTGAATACCTCGCTCGCATGATACAGCATGTCGGCTATGAGGTTCAAAATCCTTTTGCTGTTTTTTAACGCACCTTGCAGCAAGCGGATAGTCTTGTCTTTTTCCTCAGTGGCTTCAAGTACCGCTTGGCTGATGCGCTGCCGCTCGCCGTCCTTCTGTTCCTGAAGCTGCCTTACTGCCTTATCCCGTTCCATAGTAAGCGAGCGATTCAGTGCCAACGCCCTGTCACGCTCGGTTTCGGCTTCCTGTTTTTCCGAGGCTAATACTTTTGTCAGTTCCTCCACCTTGTTTTTTACGGCATTGGGAAAGGCTTTTCTGATGCGCTCGTTCTCGGCTTTCAGCTTGGCGTTTTCCTTTTCAACGGCTGCGGATTTGCCAACTCCTACAATGCTGCCGACACTATCCAAAATGCTGTCCATTTTCGCCTTGCGCTCGTCTTTGAGTTGCTTTTCCTTGTCGGCAATCTCGTTGTCGAGTGAAAGACCGTACTGCTCTTTTTCCTTGTTCTCTCCCTCAATGGTGAGCCTTTCCGCTTCGGCTTTCTTTTTGGCTGCGAGGGCGGCTTCCCTTTCTGCTTTGACTTGCTCGGCTTCCTGCTTCTGCTTGGCAAGGATATAGTCGTTCCGCTCCAGATGCTCCTTACCCGTCAGCTTCTTTGAAGTGCCCCTTTCCATTTCCAAACACTCGGCTAATAGTGTCTGCATTTCGCTCATGGCTTTCTCGTCCAATTTGCAGGATTTCCCGGTGTCGTGGTTCATCCAGTCCCATACGATGTGGGCGTGCAGGTTGGGCTTCCATGTGGCAGTGTCTCCGGGATTGATGTAGTGCCCCTCGTCCCTGTGAATGAATATCTGCAATGCTGTGATACCCCAACGCTGCTTACACACCTCGCAGAAATTCTGCAACTGCTTCATCGTGGTGTCTTCCTTGATTACGACCACGCCCTCTTTGAGTGGGGTGCTGCCACGCACAATGGTCACCTTGCCTGTCTTTTTGTTCACCCGTTCTCGGTCTTTGGTCTGCATTGCCCGGCCTGTCTTCTCCTTGACCATTGCGGCTATCTGCTTGTAGCGGTCAGCCAATGACGTATCGCCAAGTTCAGGTGCTACCCACGCTTCATTTTTAGCCATGAGGTCGGTGCGGATGTAGAGCTTCTCCTTGTGGATATTGGCGAGATATTCCGCTGACCGCCTGTTATGCGGACTGCTGCTTCCAACATTACAAGGCTTTATGTTGATAGATGTTTTCTGTGCCATAAGTTCGCTTGTTTTTTAGTTTCACAATGGGTTATTAGGGCTTCGCCTTAATCGGTGGGTGCAGGGAGAGGGTCACTTCCTGCTTGGGGTTCTTAGGGGTGAAAACCTCTAAGCGGAGTTTCCAAAGAGAGGGTCACTCTTTGGTCGGGTTGCACAGGGCAGACCGCCCTTGCCGGGTTCTTAGGGCAGCGTCCTAAGTGGGACGGGGCAACGCCCAGCCCCTCGGGAGAGCCCACAACTTCGGAGCGCAGCGGAGAAGTTATAGTGGGCTATACCGGTGCAAGCACGGTCACTCACTCCACGCCAACCGAGGCTCGTTTGAAATTCGGCGTTTTGCACCTTTCAATTTCTCTTCCCTATGCTCGGGCTATCCTCATCGCCAATCGTGCCGTCCTGCGCCTCTTTGGGGCTTCCTTCCCCGTTGTCGTCCGGTCTTCTATCCCCTCTGTTTATGATAGAGGATTGGTCGGCTTTGTCCTTGTCGCACGACTTGCCAGTTTGACAGCCGGAAGCCATAGGCGAGTAAAGGGAAGAAGAAAGAGCGGTTTCCCCGCTTCTCATGCTGTCCGCACTTGTCGTTTCGCTTTGGCTATCGTCAGGCACAGAACACTGGCTATCTTCCAATGACAAATCAACGGAAAGAGGTGTCCGCACATCGCCCGTCTGTCCTTTGTCGGTTGCCGAAGGTCTGACATAATGGGGATTGGTCACGAGGACACCCCCGACATACCAGCCTGTCAGAAAATGCAGGGTATGTATGGAAGTTCGGTTGTTGGCTCGGGTGGTCAGCATACCGAGGCTGTTAAAGCTGTCAATGAGTTTGCCGATAGTTTTACGGTTGCAGCCCAAGTATTCCGCCAGTTCCACGTCGGAAGCTGCGACCTGTCCCACCCCCAAGACTATTTCAATACCCTTGATTTTATAAGTGGTCTTTGTCCGCACCGCATCGGACATCAGCCGATGCAGGCATTTTTGCCTTAAAGCGGAAAATTTGCCTTCCAAAAGAAAATCCCACTGCCCGGCTGAAAGAATAGTGCAGTAATGTATCGTCTGTTTATCCTTGTACATAGTCTAATGATATTATGATGTTACAATGGTCTGCTACCTGCCCAAGCCATATTCCCGCTCAGGCATGTAAAACTCTCTGTCTTCCGCTATGTGGTTCAGCACGTCCTGCAAGTGGTCGAGTTGTTCATGGTCAAGCACACGGATTGCGTTAATGGTTATCTCCTGCGAGGCAATTTTGCGGTGTGCGATGTTCGTCTCGTTCATCGTGCCGTCACCGTCCGCATGGACGGAATGCAAGTAGGCATTGACTGTCTCCGTCTGCTTTTTGGTTGGGTATGGTGCTGCCCATTTGTCCTGAATATAGCCGACCATTTGGCTGACTGCGTTTGCCAAGAGCGGGTCACGCTGTGCGATACTCGCTGTCAGTTGTTCCACGTTCATCTTTTGTGTCCTCCCTCTATTCGTTCTATGTCGGAAAGTTTGTAGCAGTTCTTGCCGCCGACCTTGTAACGGGTGAGATAGCCGGAGATGTTCCATCGCCAGAGCGTGGCCCGGCTCTTGCCGAGGCGGTGCAGGACGGTTTCCTCGTCGAGCATGGCCTCCTTTTCGGCTGCACGGCGTTGTCGTTCCTGTTCCTCCGTCCACTGCAGGAAAGCGGTTTTCAATGTATCGACCGAAGTGATGACTATCGTGTCGGGTTGTCTTGATTCCAAATCATGTGTAGAAGTCATTTCTTTGACAAGGCAGTTCTTTCGGCGACCCTCACGGCAAAACATTTGCCTCGCACCTGCCCGGACTGCACCGTGGCAGTGAGGTCTGCCACGGATTCGTGGTGCGAAGTTAGAACGCTTTGAAACGAATGCGGAATATTTTGGGTTGTCATTGCTTGCCGGACACCGGAAGACATTTTTGTGAACGGAATTAACAATACATGAGAGGGGAAACGCACTCGTAAGACTGATTTTTGGCAAAAAGTTTGGCGGTTTCGGGAAAAGGCATTATATTTGTGTACCAATTTTGGTACACAATGTAAATTATAAAAGTTATGGCAGTCATTCAGATTACATCAAGAGAATTTCGGGAGAAGCAGGCATCCATGTTTGCACTCGCCGACAATGGGGAGCAGGTGGTAATCAGGCGCAGGGGAAAGGTCTCCTATATGCTGACCCCCGTTTACGAAGAGGATTTTGTCCTTTCCCCGGAGCTTGAAGAGAGGCTCGAAGAGGGTCGCAGGCAATATAGGGAGGGCAATGTCACGACCTGTACTACAAAGGAAGAACTTAATAAATTCTTGGAAACGCTATGAGCTTGTATAAGATAGAATTTACCCAAATAGCGACAAAGACTGTATCGAAATACAAGAAATCCAATCCCGTGCAATACAAGAAGCTCGTCAAGCTGCTTAATGAGTTGATGGAGCATCCGAGGACAGGGACGGGACACCCCGAACCACTTAAATCAGGAGATTCGATAACATATTCCAGAAGAATATCAAAAAACGACCGCCTGATTTATGATATATACGAGGAGAAAGTTACCGTGTTGGTCTTGACCGTAGAGGGGCATTACGACGACAAATGACCTCCCGCACCTTATCCCCCTGCCCGGTTATAACAACCGAAAAAGAGGGAAAAGGAAAATTATTCAGCCAGCGATTTCATCATGCGCCACAGTTGCAGGAACACACTTTTGTAGCTCGGTTTGTCGGGCAGGAAAACAATGCGTCCGTCTTCCTCTTTCGTGTAGCCAATCTTGGTACGGAGCGTTCCGACGATGCGGTTCTTCTCCCTGTCGGGGAAACGCTCGTGCAGGTAGTTGTTGTAGGCGGTCTTCGTCACATGGCAGAACTCGGTAACGATTTTCGCATGGGCTATGTCCCGTACCAATCCCTCGTCCCTTGCGCATACCATGACAAGTGCAGCACCACGCCCTACCTTGCCCTGAAGCAAAAAATGCAGCGTGTCGAGAATTTTCTCCGCATGTTCCGGGTAGAGTATTTCATCGGTGAACTTTGTCGGCCGGGATTGTCCGGCAATATGTTTCCACGCATTTAGGTAGATGCGTACCATTTGCGACGGCATTTTCGGCACATATTGTTTGAGCAGCCTATCGACAAACCTGTGCACCTCGTCGGGGTGGTTACGTGCCCGGATAAAAAGGTATTCCATGACGTGTTTCACACGCTGTTCCCGGCAGATCGTTTCCCAAGACAGTTCGGGGCGGTCAATCAGCAGCAGGATGGTCTTTGCCGCCGCTTCGATGGACGGAACGGGAATATCATCATCCAGTCTCCCGTCCTCCGTGGCATGCGCCTCGACAAGTGAAAGGACATAGGCGATGTTACGCTCCATGTTCGGTTGTCCGTATTGCAGTTCAATATCCGCACTTATATCTTCGATGTTTTCTTTCATAAGCCCCTATGGTTATAACGGTTATCCGGCAGTACCGGTCTTTGCCAGTTCGAGAAGTCCGGCAAGCTGTTCAGCCGACATTTGCCCGAACTGTTCCAACAGTACCGATTTGACCTCTGCTTCCTGTTTGGCTTTCGCCACTTTTTTTGCTATGCTGGTGGCCAGTTCGATACCGCTTATCTTGATGTAATCGTTGAAAACGCTTTCGGTCTTGTGCCCGCTTATCGACATCATCTCGTGGCTGTCGAGCATCTTGCTCAAGTACATGAGGGTGATGCCCGTCCTCCGTGCTGTATGGGTGGTGGCGAGGCGGTATCTCGGTACGAGTATATCTCCATACTCGTTGCGTTTGAACGCTACCCTGTTCTGTTCTTCCATCCTTTGGCTTATGAGCGTGATTTTTGTCGCCATTTCCTGCCTCAAACTCGGCACGGATTCGGAGAGCTTTTTCAGAACGACCTTGATAATTTCGTTCAGGTCGTTGTTGTGGATGTACGGCAGATTGTAGTCGTATTTCTCGAAAATGCGGATAAGGTTGTCATTGAGTATGGGGATGGAAACCTCCGTGCCTGTCTTCTGCTGTGTCAGCGTGATGATGCCCACGCCGTCGTGGAAGCTGATGTTGCGCTCCGTGATACGGGAATAGTCGGAAAAACGCTGGCTTGTGTAACAGCCCACGAGGAACACGTCACGGGCTTTGTCTTCCTTTCCGCTTAAAGGCATTTCATAAAGGGCTTGCAGTTCTTCTTCCGTCAGGTAGATTTCCACCACCTTGTCCTCCCGTGTCACGTGGAGTTTCGGGAAATGGTCGAGCACCGATGTCTTGAAGCGGAAGCCCTCCTTGAAAGCGGTATTGAGCATGGCGGAGAAGACAGCGAGGTTTTTGTTGATGGTCTTCTTCATGTAGCCGTAGTTCTCCATGTAGAGGACAAACTCGTCAATCAACCGCTCGTTGATGTCTTCCCAGTCGAAAGGGTGTTGTTTTATGAATGTCTCGAGGATATTGGCAAAGCCCGTATAAGCGTGAAGCGTCTGTTTCGTGTAGTTGTTGCCCTTGCGCTTTATCGTGCCGTTCTTCATGCCCTCCAGCCGCTTGCGCACAAAGTCCAGCACTCCGGGGCGGCGCGCCTCCTGTAACTGCCGGACGAGTTCGGCGTTGGCGGCGGTCTGCTCCTTTTTCTTGGCGATGATGGTCGTGCGGCTTATCTCGGCGGGGTTTACAGACTTGACAACCTCGTACACTTCGAGGATGTCCTTACGGGTACGGGCTTCTTCCGGCAGAGCCATAGAAATGGCGGTCAAGGAAGCGATGAACGCCTCTATGTCCGTCTTCTTTTTCAGCAGTTCGTCACGGAACGCCGCATTGAGTTTCCCACGCATGGGTATCTTGATTTCGCCGTCGGCGAAATATTCCGGCAGGACGGTGACAGTGGATTTGAACTGCGGGCGGTTGGTGCGTGTGATGTCCAGCCGTACCAATATTGGGTGCTCGCCCTGCGGGTTTGCTTTCTTCGAGAGTGATAATGTTGCCTTTGCCATAACTGACTATTGAATGGTTATGGCACAAAGGTAGAAAAATCCTCCGAAAAATGTCACAGAAAAATGTCACACCAATGAGAAATTATGAAATTTTATCGAAACGCCGTATTTCATTAAATATCTAATAATCAATGTTTTCATTTGCTTTTATTTGACTTTGTTTCTCTTGTTTTGCTCTTGTTTTCACTAAATGGGGTATTAGGCTCCCCCATAGGGTTTACTACTGGCAGATGGGCAAGCCCGGCATGGATGATAGCCTCACTTCAAATAATGCAGAGGATGTCCGATTTCCAGTGTACATACAAAAGGGAGCATGGCAGATTGCACCTGTATGATGAAACCTGCCATAGCTTTGCTTTATTCCCATATCTACACCCCTGCATTAAAGTAAAGCCGGGAAATGTCACAGAAAAATGTCACACCGGGATTTGATGGTATAGGGGTTCAATAATGGAAATCTCTGTTGAATTTGTATTCTTTCCCTTCTTTTACGACCATCCGCTTGTTGCATAGGAACTTTGCCAATTCCACCGTCTTGTTGTACCCCAATTTTATCCCTAGCCGTCCGTAGCCATCTTTCAGCTTCTCAAGGTAGCCGTTATAGCCGCTGATGTTTCCGTCCTCAAAAGCGGCGTTTAATGCGGAACGGTGCGAATCCTCAGGTATTTCCCTGTACGGGTCGAACGGTTCCTTAGGCGGGCGTCCTGGTTGCCTTTTCTGGGGCTGATATGACTCCACCGGTTCAGGTAGGGAATCATCGTTTACCTGGAAGGCAAACGGTTCAAACTCACGGTCACGGCTGTGTATGACTCCCACCACACTTATGGACTTGTCATCTTTGTCTGGCTCTATCTGCATGACTGTTTCCGCCTTGTTGTTCAGTTCCGTGCCGACATGCCCACGCGCGTGTTCGTCATTCTTGTTCTGATGCAGGACGGTATGGATATGTATCTGCCGGTCATCGGTCCATTGCATGAATTTGGATATCACATCGGTGGATTCACCGGGTGAATTGATGTCATGGATGAAGTCCCGGATGCCATCTATGATGACCAGACCTAAATCAGGTATCATGCCGATTGCCTCTTCCGTTATAGCCAGTCGTACTTCGGGCGAATATTTCCGGAGTGCCAGCATCGTCAGGTTGTCTGCATCACAGTCTTTCGGCAGACCTGCCAGTTTCAGGATTCTATTCAGAACAATCTGGCAATGGTTCTTGCCCTGTTCCGTGTCAACATAGAGAATCTTCCTTTTCCCCTCCGGGAAGCAGGCACGGTAATGCAGCACTGTGCCATTCTTCAGGGCGGCCGCAGCGATGGCGGAGACATTGAAGGTCTTCTTGCTTTTGGCCTTTCCAATGGATGCACTGAAGTTTCCCAGAGTCCCGATTGTGGAATCATCCACCATAAGCACGGAAGCGGACTGTTCGTATGTCCCGGTCACGCTTATGACAGATTCTTTTATGTAGTTTCTCAATTCCTCCGGAGTAGGAATATTACAGCTCGTCTTTTCCATATTCCTACATTTCTCTTGGTTTGGCCTTATGTCTTGTCGCAGCAAGCATTTGCTCGTGTTCCTCCTCGAAGCTCAGAGGCACCTGGCTTTTTCTTCCGGTCTCCAGCCATTTGTCCAGTTCGTCGCGGTATACGAACAGATGCTTCCCCTGCTTGATGACAGGTATCCCTCCGTGTTTGGCCTTGTAATAGAAGGATGACTTGGATATTCCAAGGTAACTGCATACTTCCTCGACGGTCATGGGGACATGCAGGTTTTCTTTGGCTGGAGTCTGTTTTGCAAGATTGTCTTTCAGCGCATTTTCGAGACTCTCGATTCTTTCGCAAAGTTTGCCTACCACTTCCGGCAGGTCATTGAATGTCAGTTTTTCGTTTAGCATGTTCTAATATTTAAATGTTAAACATGCTGCAAACCAACATAATGATATTATGCAGATTATAATCAGCAGAAACTAATTATCGCTATCTACTGAAGTTTGCATGCAACTGAAATGATAGTCTCCGTTCTCCGGGACATCTATGGCAATTATGGCGGGAACTGAGTCACGAAGATTTTTACAAAGATATTCGATTGTCGCATTTTCCAGTTCATGCGGGAATATTGTTTTTATGAACTTTGCCCTGTCGATTAAAGGGATATCAAGTCTCTCCCCGATATTCCATGCATAATGTCTTAGCGAGGGGGACTTGATTTGATTATCGGGCTTGGAACGAACCGGTTTATATAGTTCCGCTTGTCCGTATGCCAGAGATTCTATGTTCTCATGGAGAGTTTCAAGATCATCTATGGATAAGAACTGTGACATTTCGTGTGTGGTGTATTCATGTATCGCATGCACAATAGCGGTCTTCTTCTCCATTTCATTGCGCCGCAATTCTTCTATGCGTGCTTCATATTCCTTAAGATATGGACTCTCGATGTGTTTTTCACTGGTTGCATTATCAGTTGGAGGCAATTCTTCCTTGGTATCAGGATTTGCTTCGGAAGGGACAGTTCCTCTTGAGGATAACTCCTTGCAGCCAAAAGAAAGATAGCTTTTGGAGAGTAGAGAACAGAACAGGCGTTGCAGTGCAGCGCATGACATGATGGTTGCTACGGTTCCTAATATGACCGGAGTGGAATAGTCGATCAGGTCAATCTGATAATTGTTGTACAATATTGTTGCCACTGTCGTATAGGCGACACACGTAATCGCAAGAACCTGGCTTGTCTTTTTGATGGATATTCGGTTGTTATCTGCCATAAACTGTTATTGTTTGGAATTATGATAGGACAAAAATAGATGTCCGGTTTCAGACAGTTGTAAATAATGACGGAAAATCAGTCGGGAATTAAGAAAAAATATGGTTAGAGTATGATTTTCAGCGAAAAATCATACTCTAACCGATAAAACAGGCATGAATCAATCAGGTCAGCCCTTTCTTGTCAATGTGATTTTGGTGGTCGCCTCACGCTTGTTGCTGTCGACTACTTTCATATAGCGTTGGGTGGTAGTGATGCTCTTGTGCGCCATGTTGCTTTGGATAGTACGGATATCAGTACCCGCTGCAGCCTGAAGGGTCGCATATGTCCTGCGGTATGAGTGGAAAGTTATGTTTTTGGTAATTCCTGCGGAACGGATCCATTCCTTCATAGGCTGCTGCGTCCAGCTCCGCTTCAGGCCTTTGAACACAAGACCTTTTTTCTCGGGACAGTACCCGATCAGTTCCAAGGCTTCATCGCTTATCGGGATGATGTCCTCGGTCTTGGTCTTCTGGGTGATGGTATGGACGCATTTTCCTCCAGCTGCAAAGTCAACGATTTCCTCCCAGCAAAGGGAAAGTATATCGCTGAGCCGCAAACTGGTCAGGCACGAAAAGAGGGAGGCAGTCTTTAGAACAGGTATCTTGCACGGAGTTTCAGCCAGACAATACAGTTCTTCCACACTCAGGTATTCCTTGGCAACATCTTCCGGTTCGATTTTTTCCAGAAAGTCATTGACATTAGTCTTTATCATCCTGTTGCGATACAGAATCTTCAGGAATCCCCGGAAAGTGGACCAGTAGCCGGAAGCGGAGTTTTTTGATATCTGTCCGTCACGCCGGAGTTGCTTGGCACTAAGCAGGTATTCCCGGAACTTGTTGCACTGGTCCACATCTATTTCTTCGAAAGTACATTTGCCGTGAACGAAGTTGTAGAAGTGCTGATAGACAAATCCCCATTTCTGGTCATGCTTACGGAGCTGCTTCCGGTGATACTCTAGAAAGTCCGCTTTGTACTTGCGCTTGTCGAAGAAATCATACCGCTCATTTACGATGGCTTCAAACCTCCGGCACCGGATTGCTTCGGCCTTTTCAGACATAGCAGCGTTGAAGTCGCATTCACGCTGATTCTTGGGGTTGGCATAGATGTAAATGTTCAATCCTTCATGGCGGATGGTCTTCATTGTTTCCTGATCCCGGTAGCCCGGATAATAATCAAGATAGAACGACAGCATACCTTTCTTCAAAGGGCGCGTCCTCAATGTAACTGTTTTGCATTCTGACATAGTTTCGAATATTTTTAGTTGACATTAAATTTTGCGGCTAAGTTGCACAATGGCTTTATGCAGACCGCATTCAGCATAAAATCATTTTCCGGTCTGTATATCTGTGCGCACAGATGCGTTACCTAGCACCCATGATGTGGTCGAATTCCACCTTCAGAAAGCGCACGAACCTGCCTTTCTTTTCCCGTTTGATTTCGTGGAATTGCAGGATGCCGTAAACAGAATCCCGGGTGAGATTGTATTTCTTCATGGCTTTCTGTACTGTGTAGTATTCAGACGAGTCATCTTCAGCAGTCTGTTTTGACAGGTCGAAGTGAAGTTTGGAGTAGAATATCTGGCCGTGCTCTTTCTTCGAGGGGATGTTGCTGCGATAGACATGCGAGCGGATGGCAACACGTGTCATTCCGTACTTCTTCTCGATTTCTTCGGGAGTGTACCATTCGGTCAGGGCATCATCCGTCCTGTACTTGGCAAATGCCGCATCGATATGCTTCTTGCTGTAGTAGTTGAATTGGCGGACTCTGACTTTAGGAACATCATGTTCTCTGGTATATGTCCATACCCATTTGGTATTTACCTTGTACTTCTCCGCAATTTGTTCGGCTGTATAATATTCGGTTATATCGACATCATCCTTTGGCTTGATGCTTTCGTAAGGTTTGGTTTTCAGCATCAGTTCAATGTCGCCTCTGCGGATGAGTGACATTCTCGAACTTAGCCGGGATGCACGAAGTTTGTCTTCCTTTACCAGCTTATATACATACTGGCGAGAAACCCCCATCAGTTTGGCGGCTTGAGAAAAAGTGAAGTATTCCTGGCTTTCCAGCTTTCTCTTTAACTCAAGCATTTCCTGGATTTCCCTAAGTTCCATTCTGCGCTCCTTCATCCGGTGTTTATAGCCTCTTTTGGAGCATTGCGGGCTGCAATAATTTGTGGTAGTCTTTTTTGCCATGAAAGGCTTGCCGCACCACTGGCAGATTCTTTTTACTTCCATTTTGTTTGTCCTCCATATTTTCGTTAAACATGAACTTTCGTTGTTCGGGTAATTTCAGCCTTTGCGACCAATAATAAAGGCTGCGTTTTTATTTCCCTTTTTGTCTACTCACGTAAACCATTGTCAACACACGTAAACTACTGCGTCATCGTGACATCGGGGCAAATCCTGAAAATGTTTCGCGGTAGAAATACGGTAGAAAAATATGGTGGACAACTATATCTGACTGTTTATAGTTGGATTTTTGGAAAACAAAAAAGCCGCTGGAAATCAGCGGCTTCATTGTAGTTAGTTCTAATTCGTTGCAGTTAATTGCGCTATATCATTTTCCGATTGAGATTGTGTTTGACGTGCTGGTCCTTGTCATAGGAGGCATTATCTCTCTCCGGGCAAAGGACAATTTTCAAAAGCGGTACTGGGGTGCCATATCATTCTGTATCGGTCTGGTTTTTCTTTGGGAGAACGCTGGTTGGCTGACAATCGTATCGGAAACTCCGGCATACCGTTTCTCCGACCTTCTGAATATGGAGAAAATGCTAAAATGATACATCCCGGCAAGTATAGTATGCCTGTTTCCCGTCGCTTCCCTCAGGCCGGGGTATCTGTCCGCATTCAAGGTCCTGTCCTTTATGCTGCTTCCTATTGTAGTCACTACGGTAGGAATCTGTTACAGTGGGTTCAACGGGCATTTCACGCCTGTAACCTCATTGTCCCAGATCCTCTCCAATTTTGGGAATACCGATATCCGGCTGCGTTGCGGTATTTTCTTCATGACGGTCGTGACACCGCTTTTTCCGGCCGTATATCCGGTAATCAGCCCTAAAACCGGCCGCAAGATAAACCGGAGGATGTACCTGTTTTTGGGGTTCATGTTTCTTTTTCTTATCATTTACATCCTTTTCTCATTGAGCGTCAATGAATTCATATTTAACTTGTTCGGTATAACGGCCGTCGTCTTCTCCCTGGTGTTCTCCGTTGAATACCTGCTCGATGAGAATCCTTTCTCGTCCCATGGCGGGAAGTACCGTGCCCGGGAAGAGGCCGCCAATGGACCGCTGCCGACTGAAAATGCGGGGACGCGCCTCCATTACCTTTTTAACCGGATAGAGAAAACGTTGAAAAGGGATAATCTTTTTACCGACAAGGACTACAGCCTGAAGGATCTGGCAAGGGATATGGACGAGAGGGAAGCCATTCTCTCGGAAACGATAAAGGTCGCCGGTTTCACGAATCTCTGTGACCTCCGTCTGGAATATTTCAAACGGCAGGCCGAGAACCGTCCCGGCAAGTATGTGAAGGAACTGATATTCGAATGTGGTTTCACCTCACGTTCTACCTTCTATCGCAATTTCACCAAACGTTTCGGCGAGTCCCCGTCAAGATACATGGAGAAATAAGGCGTCTCCCGTGTGTCATAGGACTTGGAAAATGTCCCATTTCCACCTGAAAATGTCTCATTTCCCAAAAGAAGCGTCCCATTTGCCTAGGCAGGCAAGACCCGTGTTTGAAAAATCAGTCATTGGAAATAATTTTGCCGTGTGAAAATTTAAAAAACATAAACACATGATGAAAAAATTTTTAATGGCCGCCATGTTCTGCATGGCATTGATCTCAGGATCCGCCTAGGAGACGAAATGGGGGGCGGTATCAACATCGGTTACGGCACTGACATGTCCAAGCCGTTCCTCGGTGCAAAAGCGCACTACGACATTACGGACGCTTTCACAGTCGCCGCCAGCTTCAACCACTATTTCAAGGAGACTGTCGACCTTGGGGAATTTGGAGCGATCGGCGTGGAAGGGAAGTTAAAATGTTGGGATATCAACGCGGATTTTCATTGGAACGTCTTCCGTAACGAGATTTTTAAATTTTATCCCCTGGTCGGTCTCACTTATTTGCATCTGAAGGGGTCCACGGACGTTGCCGGGGCGTCCATCAGCAATTCCGATGGGAAATTTGGTGCCAACTTGGGTATTGGCGGCCAACTGAACCTGGGCAGCAATTGGGCTGTCGGTGTGGAAGCCAAATACCAGATCGTTGACGGAGGGCAATTTGTACCGATGGCAAGTGCCATGTACCGGTTTTAAGAATGATACGAATAAGAATATAACAAAAGTTTACGGTTAAAAGATGAAAAAAAGTGTACTGTCCTTGATGACGTTGCTTATGGTAACGTTTTTTATGTCTGTTTCCATGATATCCTGTGATGATGACGATGAAAAAAACGGAGGCCAGACCGCCAAGGAAATGTTGGTCGGCCAATGGGTCCTGATTAAAGACATGACGGACATAAACGGGGAAACCGATACGGAAGAATATCCGGCGGAGGCTCGTGAGGAGATTCTCACGTTCAAGGCGGATGGCAGCTGTTCCTGCCAGTGGCCGTCAGAAAACCAGACAGACAATGGCAAATGGGTACTGAGCGATGACGGAAAAGGACTTACGGTCACGATAGATAGCGAGACTCCCATGAGTATCACTGTCAAGGAATTAAGCTCTTCCAAACTTGTCATATATTACGAGGAGGAATTTGAGGATATGGGAGACATGATCCACCTCAAGAGCGAGATGACATATGCAAGATTGTAATACGGGATATACTTTCTTTAAGCGGGGCTGTCCTACAAAGTTGGGATAGCCCCTAGAAATATATCTACCTTTGTAATATGATTTTTTTAGATTAAGACTTTAGTTAGATAAAGCGACTTTTCCCGTGAGGGTAGGGTCGCTTTTTTTAGTCGGTAGCTGGGCTATCCAGCGTAGGAACATGAGGGATCGGAATACAAATCAAAACTTACTGTCGTTTGACAATATATTTATCCATCATTTTGTCGAAAGCATCCTCAAACTCCTTCCAATTTTCCGGATGGACGAACCCCAGCCATACGGTACCTCCTATATTCCCTCGGTTTCGTACCCACGCCGCATATTCGGTACCTTCCTCATTTTTTGTTTGTATAAGCTCCACACCCCCGAATCCTTCCAGATATTGGAAGAGAGGGCGTTTGTTTCTATCCTTCATAACCGTTCTATTCTATTTTACACAAACTTCATCCACAAATAAAAATGCGGGATTGCCGGGCCACATATGCCAGGCTGGCAATTTCGGTGTAACTCTAGCAATGATCCGTACATAACGGGTTTCCACCACAGAGAAAGAAAGCGTATGCGGGTAAATACCGTCTTTATCTTCCTTGTCTAAAACCGGATAAGAGGCTGAAGCAAGTTTTCGGTACTCTTTTCCATCTTCAGAACACCATACTTCCAGCCCGGTGGCATCCATTACGGCTGCTCCTTTTGAGACGTTGACAGTCAGCGATACCGAAGAGACAGGTGTCGACTTTTGTAGGTCGATGGTCAGATCCATATCTTTCAGGAAGCCGAGCCAGCGGCCGGTGTTATAGTTCTGATTACCCTGTAATCCGTCAGTCAGCGTGCTTACCCCGTTGAAAGTATAGTTCTCATGTGGTGCATTGGCCAGCCAGGAAGGTTTGAAAGTTGCTTTGTTTACATGGATATGTTCCTCAAATACACTACTGGTATCCTCAGTCGTAACAATAACGGCTTTCAGTTTGGTGTCTTCCCGTATTATCAATGGTTCCGTATAGATCAGGGAAGCTGTATCCGGTTGACTTCCGTCTGTCGTATAGTAGATCGGGCGGTTACCGATAGTGGAAAGGGAAATCTCAAGCGCATCTTGCAACGTGTCTGTCCGGAAGTTCTCGGTTATTTGAAAAACATGTTCCGAATAAGTATAATGAGATTTGTCATATACAGTTATCAAACGATACAAACGATCCATAAAAGCGTCGAAATCGTGTTGTTCAGGATCAGCCCAGCCTAATTCGCTTAACGCGGCCAGACGTGGAAGGATTAGGTACTCAGCCCGTTCCGGGGTATCAATTCGCTCCGACCATAGACAGGCCTGTACACCGATGATATGCTTGGCGGCAGCTTCCGATAATGTATCCGGACAGATTTTGAAATCATAGACACGGCGAACCCCCCGGTTACCACCCAGTTCCAATAACTGGCGGCCACTGAAATAAGTGATACCCGCTGGAGTCATAATGACATCATGTTGCATTTCAGCCGCTTTGATACCATTTTCCGTACCTCTCCATGACATGACGGTCGCATTGGGAGCCAACCCTCCTTCCAATATTTCATCCCAGCCGATAATCTGACGTCCTTTGCTGTTGACGAACCTCTCCACTTCTGTCATAAAATAACTCTGGAGTTTGTCTTCCGCTTTATGTTCTTTCGTATCTTTCCATCCGTTATTGTGGATCAATGCCTGGCATTTCGGGCATTGTTGCCAGCGGTCACGTGGACATTCGTCGCCTCCTACATGAATGTAATGGGAAGGGAAAAGCTCAATAATTTCCGATAACACATCTTTCGCAAAACGAAGCGATTGCTCATTGCCGACACATAATACCTCCTTATGGACACCATACGTAGTAGCCACTTCGTAGGGGCCTCCTGTGCATCCTAGATCCGGATAGGCAGCAAGCGCGGAGGTGATGTGTCCCGGCAGATCAATCTCCGGAATAACGGTGATATAACGTTCTGCCGCATATTCGATGATGTCCTTTACTTCCTCCTGCGTATAAAAACCACCGTATGGTTTTCCGTCGAATTTCCCGGGACCGTCATTCAGTAACGACTCTTTCCGTTTGGAGCCAATTTCGGTCAACTTCGGGTATTTTTTAATTTCGATACGCCATCCCTGGTCATCAGTCAGGTGCCAATGGAAGGTATTCAGGTTATGGAGAGCAATAATATCAATGTATTTCTTGATGAAATCAGTCGAGAAGAAATGACGGCCTACGTCGAGATGCATTCCCCGGTAGCGGTATTCCGGCTCGTCTAAAATCTGTACGGCCGGAAAACTTATCTCCTTTTGTCCCGTCACGGGGAGTGATTTTCGAAGTGTCTGTATACCATAAAATATACCGGCTTCCGAACTCCCCGTGATGGTAATGTCTCTCTTGCCGACTTTTAGCCGGTAGCCTTCCGGTGAAGATGCGGCAGTACGATCTAATACGAGGCGAATGCTATTGGAAGAACCCGTATCTGCTGTTACTTCTGTTTCGATGCCTGTCATTTTGCGGATATATCCGGAAAGAAAAACCGCCGTTTGTCTCAGCTTCTTGTTTTCTTCCGGATATCCGATATGGGTGGATGTGCTCAATATAAAAGGGGCCTCTTTAGCTGGAGTGATCGACTTCGGCAGAGGTACTACCTCATAGTTGCATGTCGCGGTGGCTTCTTTTTTATTGCAGGAAAGTATCCCGGCGCAAAGCAGTATTGCTGTTATATAGAATAATAGTTCTCTGTTCATAATTGGATCACGGATTTTTTAATATACACTTACTTCATCCATAAAAAACCAGGCAGGATAACCTACGCCATAATGCCAGTCTGGGCATAATCCGATCCCTTTGACCTCAACTTTGATGTATCTGGCCTTGACAGGGCTATCCGACTCCGCTTTTCCTTCGACAAATTTAACCTGCAGGTCCCGGTCTTCAGCAAATGTAAACGAGCCGAAAGGTTTGTATGTCGTATTGTCCGAGGATATAGAATAGCTGACACTATGAGGCAATAAAACCCAGCCACCTAGTTGGTGGAGGAAATCCGCTTCTATCCGGGTGAAACTTTTCTCTTCGCCCAGGTCTAGAATGAAAGCACCGTCCGTCCCGTTCCATCCTACCCAGCTTTCTACATATGTTGTTCCTCCGAACAGTTCGTCGGTCAGGGCTGTTTCGCCCAATGTTTTATAACGTTCCTGAGGCGGGATGATCCAGGTGAGGGAGGCGCCGGAGGCCTTGCTTTGCTCGTTTTGCGGCAAGAATCGTTTCTTGTACAATTCACAATATTCGCCGGGTGCGTTTTTACGTTCATTCAATGACGTGACGCCGAACTGACGGGTACGCCGGTCGAATAGCCCGAGTAATTCCCTGATCTTCGTTTTATCTGTACCGACCTGTGTACGGGCGATCTCGAGTTCCGAATATTGCAGCGGGAGGCGGGATAATTGTATGCGGCGCAACAGTACGGTATCTCCAGCGACGGCTTCCTCTGCCTGGTCGAACAGTTCGTTGTATGTTTTCAGCAAAACGGGGTTCAACATGCCATTTTTATGGGATATCGGAGAATCGTATATCCATAACGGTTGTCCGCTGGCCAGCAGCGCGCCTTGCATGATCTTCTGGTATTGATACAGGTAAGGGGCGGCCGCTCCGTAATAACCATTCATGAAGGTACGCATCAGGGAGTCGGCGTTCTGGTATGGGTCCCACATTAATTTTCCGATCATGTAAGCCCGCATCTCAGAGAAATCCCCGCCCCGGATACCATTTACCTGCGAAAAGTGCATTGTCACATGATTTTTCTTGAATAGTTGGATATTCTTTTGCAGGATATGGAAGTTGGGGAATGGTGAGACGATATTATCGAAATTGATCCCATAATCCCATACAAATATATTGTCGGATATCTTCGACCATCCTTCCAGCGCTTTTACGAAATCACGGCCGGAGGCATTATCGGTTAACGGAACCTCACGTTTACAATCTATGTCACACAACATGATGTTGACGTTGGATAACGGTTTCACATGCTTGGGCGGCTGCATGGAATACAGATAAGCCAATGTGGAAAATTCTTTATCAGGGAAACGTTCGGCCAGTTTATTCAGGAACCGGATCAGGTTGCCGGAAGGTGAACCTTCGTACTCGTCTACTTCTTTACAAGCCGGACAGGAACAATTCGTATTGTTACCGTCGTTCTGACTGACCGAAATCATTTTCATGTCCGGGTGAGCCTTAAAGATCGAATCTAGCTGGCGTACGGCTGCGTCGAATACTTTAGGGTTGGTCAGACACCACTGGCTGTTGTGTCCCGGACGATGCTCACCGTTGATGAATGAGTAATATTCGGGATGTTCCTTGCCAAACCGGTCGGACGGCAGAATACGGTTGAACGTGTGTACCCACATGTTTTCGATAAACATGTCTTTTGGTTCTTCCAAGCGGAACCATAGCTTATAGACCGGGTCGTCGTTGTTATAGCTGTAAGTTTGGCGATAACGGAATGCCGGTGTTTCTTCCCTGTGGATAGCGGGAAGTGTGATTGTCTGCATCGGAGTCAACGTATAGGCCTCTTTTGCAAAATAGGACACGCCCATGTATTGTTCCAATAAGGAAACTACACCATAGATGGCGCCTTTATCGCCTCCGCTGGATATTTGTAGTTGTTCGTTTGCTGTCGTTTTCAGCAAAAAACCGTCTTCTCCGGCTGAGGCTTGTTTTCCTCCAATCAGAATGTCCCCGCTTCTAGCCTTTGTATCGGCAACGATCGGAAGCGTAGCCTGGCTGATCCGTTTGACAAAGTCTTGCAGCAAGGTGGCTGCTTGCTCGTTTACTTCATTCTTCTCAACTAATACGATTCGTGAAGTGGCTTTACCATCTTTCACAAGGGTTATCTGTGCTGATACCCTGGAGGAAAGCCCAAACAGTAACATCAGCATACCCATGCATTGAATCAATTGTTTCATGGTAATTGTTTTTATTTAATGGTTTGTTTCTAAAGTCATTGGATGATTTATTGTCAGTGTTGTCTTTAACCGGATATCTTTACAAGAGCGCCCGATCATCAGACGGAATTCACCCGGTTCGATCACGCAGTTCAACTCTTTATCCAGCATGGACAGGTCTTTCTCGTTTACAGTGAAGTGCAACTCTTTTGTTTCTCTCGGTGCCAATGATACAGGCTGGAAATGGATCAGCCGCATAATTGGTTGGGTTACGGAAGCGACCTGGTCGCACAAATAGAGTTGTACGACTTCATTGGCTGCGTATTTTCCCCGTATTTTTCACCGAAAAAGTAACATGGAAAGCTGTGCCATGTACTGCTTTCGTCACTTTTAGTCCAGAATAATCAAATTCGGAATAGCTCAATCCGTGACCGAAAGGAAAAAGCGGTTCACCGGTCAGGTTGAGGTAATCGTCGCTCCGCCCGGTCGGTTTATGACTGTAATTGAGTGGTAGCTGGGCTTCGTGGATCGGGTAAGTGATCGGCAGTTTGCCTGAGGGGTTATAATCGCCGAATAAAACATCGGCAACCGCATTGCCCCCTTCCACTCCCGGATACCAGACATTCAGTACGGCCGGAACTTGATCCTGCCATTCAGACATGACCACGGCACTTCCACCGATCAAAACAACAACAGTGGTTTTTCCTGTTGCTGCGACTCTACGGATTAACTCTTCCTGTCGGCCAGGCAATGCCAGATAGCCTCTGTCACGGAATTCTCCCTCTTCAATACCCACGACAACGATGGTGATCTCGGATTCACGGGCAGCTTGTACGGCTTGTTCGATGGACTGGTCTTCATTTTTTGTATCCACGTCCCAAACAAACCGGATACGTGCGTTTTTTGTATTCTCATAAAACCTGATACGAATGTCATATTCTTTTCCTTTTTCAAAGGTAAAAGGAACTAATGTGTGACCGAAAGAGGTTTTATATGGTTTGTCTACTAGCACTTTTCCATCAACGGTCAGCTGGTAACCGTCATTTCCCTCCAGCCCGAGCCGATATGTTCTGGAGACAGGAGATTTTAATTTCCCGTTCCATTCGACAGAAAACCAATCGACAGCCAGGCAAGAATCCGGGGCAAACAATGTCCATGAGAATTGTATGCGTTTGTCAATCCGTTTCAAATCGGGGACTCCTTCATAGGAGATATTATTGAAATAGCGCCCTTCCAGTCCCGACAGTCCGTCTGATGTGGATAAATAATCGGTTGGGACGGTCAGATATTCCGGATTGATTCGTTTACATCCCTCTTCGTAACGGATGATAGCTCGATCGCCCAGTTTATTTTTCAATCCATCAAGAATGCTGACTTTGTCAACGCCCGGTCCGCTGTACCCTCCTAAACGGGCTTGAGCGGCATCTTGTCCGATAAGGGCGATACGTTTTACTTGTTTGGATAACGGCAAAACCCGATTTTCATTTTTCAATAACACGATTGATCTGCGAGCTGCTTCGAGAGCCAGTTTCCGGTGTGCGGAGCAGGCATTCCACTTCTCCGCCTCATTTTCGTCAATGTAGGGATGCTCGAACAGACCTAGGCGGAATTTCGCTTTTAATACTTGTCCTACAGCCCTGTCCAGCGCTTCTTCCTTAACTAAACCATCTAGGCAAGCCTGTAAGAATGGTCGGTGTTCATCGTATGTTGTCTGGAAGATGACATCCAGACCTCCATTGATTGCATCAGCTCCTGCTTCCGAGAAGTTATTGACGGTGTGATGCAACTTGTGGATGATACCGACAGCATCTGCATCCGCAATCGTAAATCCGTCGAATCCCCATTCGTTCCGGAGTTTGTCGATCAATAACCAGGGATTGGCTGTACAAGGAGTTCCGTCTAACATATTATATGCAGTCATTACAGACTGCGACTGTCCTTTTTGGAAGCAAGCCTTGAAAGGAACCAGATGCGTCTCTTCCAAAAATCGTTCCGTGAAATGGATCGGATTACTGTCTCGCCCTCCATCTCCGGAATTGGCGGCAAAGTGTTTAGGGGTGGTTATCACTCCCATTTCTTCAAAACTTCTTACAAAGTTGACACCCATGCATGCCGAAAGATATGGATCTTCTCCATAGGTCTCTTCCGTACGTCCCCAACGCACATCTGTTGCGAGATTAACCACGGGCGATAGTATTTGTCGGATACCACGTGTTTTCGTTTCCATGGCGATAGCATGGGAGACTTGGCGTACTAAGGCCGTATCGAATGTGGCGGCCAATGCGATGGATTGGGGGAACGCCGTGGCACCACCACGAATCAATCCGTGTAAAGCCTCGTCGAATGCAATAATCGGTATGCCCAGTCGGGTTTCTTCTACGAAGTAACGTTGGATCTCATTGATTTTTTTAGCCATCTCTTTTGCTGTTAATTTCGGGTTGTATTGCAGCAATTGTTTGAGTTCCGGATTACTGGTTCCTATGGTTGAAACCTGGAATCCGAAGATACCGTGGGAAAAGCGGTCTTTCCCTTTATCCAGATCACCAGGCATCATATATGTTTGCCAGAACTTCTCTTCGATCGTCATTCTCCCTAATAAATCCTTCACTCGTTCGTCAACCGGAAGTGCCGGATTCTTGTAAGGAGGTATTTCCTTGACCGAAGTGAAAGAACAAAGGATAATAATTGGAAATAATAGTAAATTAGTAGGTTTCATGACATTAATTATACTTATTGTACCGAGTACATATTGTTTATCGCATGCAAAATTCAAAAAAATCAGGTATAAAAGCAAACGATCAAGAGAGAAATATATTAATAAACAGGGTATGACTGTTATGTTCGATTGTTTCGCTATCTTTTTGACAAGCACTTTTAACAAATGAATCATAATAGTTTGTTAAATAATTAGAAGTCATTTTGAAATGAATAAAATAACCTTATATTTCAATATAAAAATAATAAGTATCAGCAAACTAAAAAATATGATGGTTAGAGTTTACAGTATCAATCAAGTTACCAATGGAGAATAGCACCAATGGTTATTGAATAACTTGAATATAAGTTCCTGCGCCTCGTTAAGATCCTTACAGACAGAGAGTGCCAAGGAGCGCTTGGGATTGGGTTGCGGACAAATTCGGTTGGGTTGTTGAAGCCGTACTCTGGCTAAATGAGCGCCCAAACGAATTCCTTGTCTTACCTAAGAGATGGATTGTTGAAAGATCGCTCTCTTGTTGAGGAACTCCAGAAGATTAATTATTGATTATAAATATCTGTGTGAGATGGCTGAAGTTATGTATCAACTAGCTTTCATACAGATTATGCTTAAAAATATTTCTAAGGATTTCAATCTTAAATCAGACACAAGAGTATGGTAAATAGCGATCTGTGCCAAATAAATCGGCCTTATTTTTGGTAGAGAGATTGCCTTTCGTTTAGAGCGGGACCATGCATACTTGAGGTTGTTTTGGTCTCTGGATGAAACTTGTCCCAGCGGAACTAACGTGTTTTAGATACGTTTAAGATTTGATTTTCTTGGTTTCAAAAGGTAATTTGTGACAAATGTGTTGTTTTTTTCTAAAAAGCACCATAAATTTAAGTATAGTTTACGAAAAAAATGTATCTTTACATCGCATTTATGCAATAGACCATGAATGGTACATTAGTTCCGCTGGAACCATGTTCATATTGTGATATAACATTACAGGAATAAATGTAATCAATCTAAACTTAAACTTAATTTTAAAACAAAAGCAAGATGACAAAGAATGAATCTAAGCTATTATCCCTTCAATGGATAGCTAAAACCTCGGCGTTCTGTTTGTTGCTTTCCGCTTTTTCTGTAAACGCGGCGATGGCCGTTCCTGCTTCCGTAGGCACGGTTGATGAGGTGATGGGCGTACAGCAGGACAAGAAGGTGACAGGTACGGTCGTAGACGAAGCGGGTATTCCCGTAATCGGTGCGAACGTGATCCAAAAAGGTACGACAAACGGCGTGATTACGGATCTAGACGGAAACTTTTCTTTGGAGATTCCCAATGGGGCGGTAATCGAGATCAGTTATATCGGTTATGCGACACAGGAGATCACGGCGAGCGGGCAGACGGGCTTGCAAGTGAAACTGACGGAGGACACGCAGAAGATCGATGAGGTGGTAGTCACCGCATTGGGTATAAAACGCCAAAGCCGCTCGTTGGGTTACTCCACGACGCAAGTGGGTGGCGAGGACTTTACGATGGCCCGTGACCCGAACCTAGGTAACGCCCTTTCCGGTAAGGTGGCCGGTGTTAGCGTAGGCGGTAACTCGACCGGTACGGGTGGTTCCTCCCGTGTGATCATCCGCGGAAACGCCTCCCTGACAGGTAATAATATGCCGCTATACGTGGTGGATGGCGTGCCCTTCAGTAACCAGAACTTAGGATCGGCCGGCACATGGGGCGGTATAGATATGGGTGATGGATTGAGTAACATCAACCCGGACGATATCGAGAGCATACAGGTGTTAAAAGGTGCCGCCGCATCCGCATTGTACGGATATCGCGGTGGTAACGGTGCGATCTTGATCACGACCAAGTCCGGAAAGAAAGGTAAGCCTGTGAACATCGAGTTCAACAACAACTTGACTTTTAACATGATCTACGACTACCGAGACTTTCAAAATGTATTCGGGCAGGGTGATTATGGCGTACGTCCTACCTCCGTAGCGGGAGCTGAGACCACGCAGACTAGTAGCTGGGGAGACGTTTTAGGTGGTACGGCGACCAACTTCCTGGGAAATGAGGTGCCTTACGAGTATATCGACAATTGGCCGAATTTCTACCGCACGGGTATCAACAACTCAACTTCCGCCTCGCTCAGCGGCGCGGGAGACAAGATCACCTACCGCTTCGGCGTATCCAACGTAGCAGAGAAGGGACAGTTACCGAACTCTAGTAACAGCCAGCAAGGTATCAATATGAATACGACGTATGATATCTTGAAGAACCTGCACTTGATCGTGAACGCCAACTATGTGTTCGAGAAGTCGAAAGGCCGTTCGAACCTGTCCGATGGCAACGGTAATACCAACGCTACCTTGCTGCACTTGGCGAACTCGTTCGATGTACGTTGGTTGGAAAGAGGCTCGGCGAACGCTCCTTGGGGTTCCTTTGAGGACGGCTCGGAAATGAACGGTAATGGTAACCGCAATGTATATTTCAACAACCCCTACTGGTTGCAGTATCGGAAAACCAACGATATGCAGAAGAACCGCTTGACGGGATCAATGACCTTGAAATACGACATCACGGATTGGTTGTATGTGCAAGGTGCCGTTCAACGCGATGGTTACAATTTGGAGTTCAAACAGATACAGCCGACTGGAGCTGCTGCGGATCCACAAGGCTGGATGACGGAATACTCCCGTAGCTTCTCCGAGATGAACTTGAACTACTTGATCGGGTTCAATAAGGAGTGGGGCGACTGGTCGGTTGGCGCCACGTTGGGCGGTAACCGTCAGCGTACGATCAACAAGATGTTCTATACGACGGATGGAGGCCGTCCGTTTATCGTCGATGGACTGTGGTCTGTAAATAATCTCAGCGATAAACGATCGAAGAAGGACTATTCGGAATACCGGGTGAACTCCATATACGCTACAGCGGACTTCGGATGGAAGAACCAAGTGTTCTTGAATCTGACGGGACGTAACGACTGGTTCTCCACCTTGAACCCGGATAGCAACAGCTATTTCTATCCGTCCGTGACGCTCTCGTGGGTATTCTCCGATACCTTCCGTGACAATATGCCGGATTGGTTCGATTTCGGTAAGATCCGCGGCTCGTGGGCAAGCTCCTCCAATGGTACAGATCCATACAAGACCTTGATGGTGTATAAGGTTCAGAATTTCCAGATCAACGGACAGACCGGAGGTACGGCAAACAGTAACCAATTTGCGAATCCAGACTTGAAACCGGTCAGCATCAAGGAGTACGAGGTGGGCTTGAACCTAGCGTTTATGAGCAACCGCCTATCGTTCGATATGGCGTACTACAACAAGAACACGACAGACGATATCGCTGTTGTCACCACGTCCAGCGCGTCCGGGTTCGGATCGAAATACATGAACGTGGGCGAGATCCGGAACCAAGGTTTCGAGTTCATGGTGAATGCGACACCGGTGCATACGAAGAACTTCTCATGGGAGACGACCTTCAACTTCGCATACAACGATAGTGAGGTGAAATACCTGGGAGGCGTAGAGTCCCTGTCTATCGACGGAGCCTCCGCACGCTCGGGCAACGTGACCGTCCGCAACATCGTAGGCCAGCCTTACGGTATGTTGGTGGGCTACAAATACGCCCGTGACGAGCAAGGCCGGATCATCCATAAGAACGGTATCCCGCAAGCGACCGACGAGTTGCAGAACCTAGGCAACGGTGTCTACAAATATACCGGAGGATGGAGCAACACGTTGAGATTCCGCGATTTCTCCTTGTCGTTCTTGATTGACTACAAGGCAGGCGCAAGCCTCTTCTCCGGCACGAACTACTCGCTCTACAGCGAGGGTCTGCACAAGGGTACGTTGCTTGGCCGTACGGTCGATAACCCGGGAGGCAGTGGCTTTATCGGTGCCGGTGTCATGATAGATGACAATGGAAAGATCCTTGGAGAGAACAACGTGGCGGTAAACGCGCAGGATTATCACAAGGGGATCGTCAACAATAATATCGCCGAGGAGTTCGTCTACAATGCCAGCTTCATCAAGTTGCGTGAGTTGTCGCTCGGCTATACCTTCCCGCAGTCTGTCTTGAACAAGATGAAGGTGGTGAAGGGCTTGAGCGTCTCGTTGGTGGGACGTAACCTATGGACTATCTTGAAGCATACCGATAACATCGATCCCGAGTCAGCTTACAACAACACGAACGGACAGGGCTTGGAGTTGAACGGTTATCCGGCCACGAGAAATGTCGGTTTCAATGTCAATGTCAAATTCTAATCACGTTTGAAGAAGTATAATAGTATGAAAAAGTATTTAGTATATATGACGTGCGCCGCCGCGGCCATGATCGGGGGAACGGGTTGCAGCGATTTCGGGGATGTGAATATGGACCCGGAGCACCTGAATTCGGAGAATATCCCGACCGAGTTATTGTTCACCAACGGTCAGCATCAGATGTTGGGATCTGATTGGGACGTATGGCGAAACGGTTGTATCTATGCGGCTCAATGGATGAGCCATACCGCATCGTTCAATTGGTCGGGTAATGCGAATTACACTTGGAACGACGGCTACTCAGGTGCGTATTGGGAAATCTACAACGGTGACACGCGCGGGGCGCTCCGCGACATGAAAGATGCGGTGGAGGCTTGGAAAGAGGATCCGTCACGGCAGACCGATTACCAAATCGCCCGTATCATGCTCGCCTACGGCATGCACCGCATGACCGACCTTTACGGGGATATCCCCTACTCGCAGGCGGTACAGCCGGAGTTGTATTCCTTTCCGGAGTATGACACGCAACAATCTATCTATATGGATTTGCTGAAGGAATTGAACGAGGCACAGGCCGCCTTGAACGGCGCATCGGCGGCGGCGATGAAATCGGCGGACAACTTCTATCAAGGCGATGCCTCGAAGTGGAGGAAGTTTGCCAACTCACTGATGCTGCGCGTGGCGATGCGTATGTCGAAGGTAGACCCGGCCGCGGCGGAGCAATGGGTGAAGACCGCGGTAGCCAACGGGGTGTTTGAGTCGGACGCGGACAACTGCATGCTGATGCATGCGGGTGGCTTGACAACGAACGACTCCTCCGAGCCATACGCCAAGATCTACTCGCACGAGGATCGCGGCAACTTCTTCCTGACCGAGTATTTCGTGGATCTGCTGAAAAGTACTAACGATCCGCGCCTGTCGTTGATCGGTACGGTGTGCGAGGACCCGACCATCTCGGTGCAGGCGGGTAGCGACTTCCAATATGGCGATTCCGCCCCGGCCGTCCAGAAAGGATTGCCTAGCGGCTTCTCCGACAGCCCCGATAGCCCGTGGTTCGTAGGAAACAAATATCCCGAGTTCAAGGACGAGGATTACCGCAGCACGTATAGGAGCCGTTATTCCACGATAAACCGTTATACCTATTCCGACCCGACGGGCCCGACGTTCGTCTGCACCTATGCCCAGACGCAATTGTTGCTGGCTGAGGCCGCCGTACGCGGCTGGGTAGACGGGAGTGCGCAGACCTACTACGAGAATGGCGTACGCGCTGCCATGCGGCAGTTCGCACAGTTCCCCAACGGCACGGCGCTGTACAATCAGTATCTGACGCAGGCCGCGATCGACCGCTATTTGACGGAGAATCCGTTCAATGCATCGAAAGCGTTGGAACAGATCAACACACAATATTGGATCAACTGTTTCTGCGATGAATACGAGACCTTTGCTAACTGGCGTCGTTCCGGCTATCCGGAATTGAAATCGACCTATGACCCGGCCAATCCGTATCCTAACGCAGATACGAATGGAGAGATCCCCCGTCGTTTCCGCTACCCATCGAAAGAGTCGCAAGACAATGCGGCTAATTACGAGACAGCTGTTAGCCGTCTGTCCGGTGGCGATCACTTCAGTTCTCGCATATGGTGGGACGTGGCGAAATAAACCACTCTATTGATCAGAGTAGATAAAAAGAAAGAAAATGACTACTCTAAGTAGTTACAAATTATTATTATAAAGCCAAGAAAGAGCCATATTATTGCTTGACGCATTAATTGTGCGGATGGTAGTAGTATAAGGTACTATTTTTGAATAACTGATGGCATGAGGGGATAAGAATGAGCATCATCTTATCCCCTCTTTGTATATTCGATTAGCCTGTTTAGTTACATAGAATAATGTACACTGTATTTTGGTGTGATTATCTTACTATTCTCTATCGAAACAGGTACTTGTTCTCGAAAAAAGCATTTTTCATGAAACTACAAAAAACATTATGAATTAAAATCTTTAGCTATGGGGACAAGAATGTAAGAACACTTGCCTTCCTGAAGGAGATCATCTTTCAGGGAAGTAATTTCTTCTAGCAGACGGTCAATGCGGAAAGCAAGTTCTTTTTCCTTTACTTTAGATTTCGACAAATGTTCCTTCAGTAACGCTATAACTTCATCCATTTTACAACAAATGCCGCTAATAATCAAGAAATTAGACAACAAAAAAAGGATTATTTATCCATTAATGATCAAACGCACGTATGCAACATAAAAGAAGGCATCCGTAAGGATGCCTTCCTCAATCGATCATTAAATCACACTTTTCACGATCTCTGTTACGTTCATTTAAAGACGAATTTTATAAGTTTCACCATCCATACGCAGGATATAGACTCCTCGAGGTAACGGAATGGCTGAATCTCCCCCCTTAGTGGAGAATTCATGGATAAACTGGCCTTTGAGAGTATAAACAGATATGACCGTGAACGATCGGCATGTAAGTACAAGACTCTATCCAGATCCAGGAAATAGACAAAAGACTTACGGGCAAAAGAAAGACATTTAAATGGTCGTTCATTCGGGACTTCTATTTCCGGATAGCGTTTCTTCGTCTGGTCAGCAGCCATCTTATCCAGTGAAGCTACGAAGTTGACCTGTCGGATCGGACTCCATTCCGGTGCTTCAAGAATCACCATCCCATCTTTCTCTTTCGATAAAATTCACAAAGTCTTCTCGTTGATATCGGGACTGGATAAAACATATCGCGGGAAATCCATCATAATAATACTTAAAATCCGAGATCGCGATGTTACTACAATTCTTAAGATACAGCTCTATTCTGTTATTTGTCGTCAATAAACCGAAGATTTCGACAATTACAGTATTCAAGTACTACAATCACGAACTCTCCAATATAATTCAAACTATTGTTAATCAGAAAGTTAAAAAGAAAAACCAAAGATAGTGCTTCGACATCGTTCCATGAGGACTCATAATTCAAGATTATTATGACTTCAACAGACCCCAAAATGCGTAGTATAACCGGTAAACTAGTCACAAATATGTTAACAGAGCGAGAAGACGATTTTACTTACAAGGTAACTTATGTGGCGAACCGTACGATCAAAGACCTTTGTAAACTGGCTGCTCAAAATGGTAGCAAGTTTTCCGCCTCTGAATTAGAAAGTGCCTATAACGATTTGTTTGCTGTCGCTAAACAAGAAGTTTACTCAGCTTCTACCGTGGAATTTGGATTTACGAATAACTCATTAGGCGTGGATGGCTCTTTCATCGGACCTAAGGCCCAGTTTGACCCGTCACGTAACAGCGTTGTTCTATGGAGTTCCCCCCGTGCCGAGATTAAGGAGGATATGAAGGGCATTAGCGTGATCGTAAGTGCGGTAGAGGAAGGACTCCCTACGATCATTAGTGACGGATGTCTCTACTGGGACTCAAAACGGCAAATTGCCCCCCGGTGGTGGTTTGGTCGGTACGGGTAACCGTATAAAAATAGCTGGAGAAGAAGGTAAGGCGGTTGGTTTCTTCTTCGTCAACGCAAAAGACGAGACGGAGACAGCCGTACCGATGACTTCCCTGATAAGAAACGATCCTTCCGCTTTTTCGTTGATTATCCCTGCCTTAGCTGATGGATCTTATTATTTGGAAGTGGCCACGCAGTATGGGGGAAATAACAAGTTTTTCTTGAAGGAAATCCGCAGGAATCGTTTTCCTTATCCTCTCTCAGTAGGAACTGGAAATCCGGATAGCGAAAGTCCCGATGAGATTTGACCTTGGACTTAGGGATATCCTAAACGCCCATTTAGGGCATCCCTAAACGCTCATTTAGGATGTCCCTAAACGCTCGTTTAGATCTCCTTACAATGGGAACTTGGGGTAGAGCATAGGGTGAAATACTTTTTTAAACCATGGAATCATGAAATATCTACTTTATATATTTTTAGTTTTAGCAACCTTGTTTACGGGGATATATTTGTTACCTAAGCATACGCCCTTATTTGAGTATTATAGGCTAAGACCTGTTTTTGAGACAGCTTCTATCACCCTATTAATCGGTGTCTTATATTTGTATAGGCGGGAGAAGAAGCAAACAGGAGTGATGTTTTCCCGTCTGTCTCAAAAGTATTTCTTCTTGGATTTGGCCATACAGTGTGGAGGCATATACATCCCGATGACCTCACTTCTTTCAAGTTACTGAGACAATCTTTATGGAAAGCGGACAAGGAGGTATTCCAATGCCGTGCCCGCTTTACCGGATCTGATTATGAATGGTGGGAATTCCGCTTTAGCGCCATGCCTGCGGTAGATAATGCGGAGGGAGGCAAAGACGTGAGTGGTATACTTATCAATATCAATGACATGAAGAAACGGGAAAAAGAGCTTATCCTCATGAGGGGATATGAGCAAAAGTTCTTGGCGAACATGAGCCATGAGATACGTACGCCGCTGAACTCTATCGTAGGCTTCTCGAACCTGCTGGCCTCGGAGAAGGACTTAGACGAGGCCGACAAGCAGCTGTTTGCCAAGACGATCAATCAGAGCTGCGATCTGCTGTTGGTGCTCATCAATGATATTCTGGAGGTTTCGAGACTTCAATCGGGACAAATGAAATTCGAGAAAGAGAGCTGCTCCGTCAAGGAGTTGGTAGACGATCTTTACCTCGCCCATCAGTTATTGGTCCCCGCCCACCTACGATTCTCGAAAGAGGCGGAGGGGGATTTGTTTATCTATACGGATAAAAAGAGACTTTCTCAAGTTATAACCAATTTCTTGACAAACGCTTGTAAATTCACGAATAGCGGATATATAAAGTTGGGATTTAAGCATCTGAGGGGCACGGATGAGGCGGCGATATTTGTCGAGGACTCCGGGATCGGTCTATCGGAGGAGGAACAAGAGAAGGTGTTCAGCCGTTTTTTCAAGCAAGATGAATTCAGCCAAGGGGCCGGTCTAGGGTTGTCTATCTGCCAAGGAATCGTACAAAACTTGGGGGGACGGATAGCGCTGAGTTCTAAGCAGGGAGAAGGAAGCCGCTTCTCGGTCGTGCTGCCGGTATATAAGGGGGGATAGTGGAGCGGGAAACGGATGTCTTGCCGCCCCCGGACGGGATTCTCATTTTACTCCTCTTTTTGCTCGGTTTTTGTGGATTTACCCCTTTGGGTTATAATGACGATGATTCCATTGCTAGCTTTAGGTCCCCATATGGCAGCGTCTGATCCTTTTAGTAAAAATATCTCTTCTATGTCGTTGGCGGGGTAATCTAGGATGTCGAAATCGATAAAAGGCGTGTCATCGATCACGACTAGGGGTTTCCCTTCATTTTTTGATCTAAAGGAAGTTATCGCGTCACGGAGTACCGGATAATATTTTTGCTTAACGTCATCGAAGATAAATTTAACCCCGCTAAAGCGAGATAATAACGATTTCATCTCATTTATATGCCACCGTTCTATATCTTGGGAGCTATAAATACGGCTGGAAGCTTGGACGGGCGAATAGAGTCCTTGATTCTGTTTGTCTTTCTTGAATGCCTTGATTTCTACATTCTCCAACTCGATGGTCTTCCATATATCATCATCTGGCCTTTTATCAGGTTCCGATTGTTCCTGGTCGATTGTTAAAGTCTTGGCCAAAGTATCCAATACGAGATTCTTCCGTATGGAGTCAGTTCCCGGATCGTTCATGATAGGAAGTAGCCTTATCTTGAAGTCCGGAGGCAAAGATTGGAGTGATGAGATATTTTCTAGCTTGAAAAACGGTCGCCCGGAAAGTAGATCGCCATTACTATCGACTAAAAGAAAACTAGACAGGCCGGTCTTGATGTTTTTTTTCTCGAATACGATCCATCTCCTTGAGAAATCCCAAATGTCTTTATAAACGATGGAGTCTTCGGATTGTAACAGTATATATAAAGTGTCTTTAAATTGCAAATGCTCTGGTTTTAAGGCGGAGACTAATATTTGGTCTTCCTTGAAATGTACTTTTATCCCTATTGACAGGGTTGCGGCAGGTAATATAAAGCTTTTTTCTATACCTTCTGTGCTTTTACAGTTCAGATAATAGGTCCTTCCTTCATCTGGGTAAATATTGAAATATCCTAATCCGTTATATAAGGATTTTACGTTTTGTACAATATTACCTCTGTCATCCACGATCTCTCCTGAGATATCTAATGTTCTACCATCTCTGCTTTCTGCCTTGAATGCGACTACGCAGGCGGTATTTAATATCAATCGGCCCCCTTCCGGATAGAATGAGACTGTGTAAGCCTCATTTCCCTCCTTGATATCCGGATTTGATGCGGTCGATTTATCCCCGTGAAGCAATGGGAGAAAGAAAACTAGAACGTTTAGTATCAGATGGTACATGATTTTTATTTAGTTTTTTTATTGTAAACTATGTCATTGCCTTTAGGAAATCTATGATATTCCGTTGCTATGGGAAAAACGGTTGATGATCATTCTTCGCTCTAAATGTAACAAAAGAATTTATAAACTTAGGACTAAAATACATATATTATGATGTATATTGCTGAAATAGACCTGAAAAAGAAGAAACGACAACTTATTCCCTTGACGCGGATATGTCTCTTTGGCTATGTTGACGGCAAAAGAAAGAACCTAGAAAAAAATTGTACCTTTGCTTTTATAAATATGACAATATATGGCATTGAAACTTATCCATACCGCCGACTGGCATCTGGGCCAGACCTTTTTCGGCTACGACCGGGAGGCGGAGCACGAGGCTTTCCTCGGTTTTCTGACAAATCTATTGGTGGAGCGGCAGACGGATGTCCTGTTGATCGCCGGCGATGTGTTCGACGTGACGAACCCTTCCGCGGGGGCGCAACGCCGTTTCTATCGTTTCCTGCGGGAGGCGAATCGCCTGAATCCGGGCTTGCAGATCGTGATCATCGCCGGCAACCACGATTCCGCGATCCGTCTGGAAGCCCCGAATCCCTTGCTGGAGGAATTGAATACCTCGATTGTCGGTATCGTGGGGAGGACGGATTCCGGGGAGATCGACCTCGCTTCGCTCGTCGTCCCTTTGAGGAACCGGGCGGGAGAACGGGAGGCGCTTTGCCTGGCGGTGCCTTTCCTCCGCCAAGGGGATTACCCGGCGGTACCCGAGGGAGAGCCCGACTCGTATGTGGCGGGTATCGGCCGGATGTACCGGCGGCTCTACGCTTATGCGGATGCCCGGAGGAATCCCGGCGAGGCGATCGTAGCCTTGGGACACCTCCACGCTACCGGAGCCGAACTATCGGAGGATGACCGGAGCGAGCGTGCGATCATGGGAGGTCTGGAGTCCGTATCCGCGGATACCTTCGACGCCGGGATCGCTTATACGGCGCTGGGGCATATCCATAAGGCGCAACGGATCGGCGGGCGCGAGGCGGTACGTTATGCCGGAAGCCCGCTTCCCATGTCGTTCTCGGAGAAGAATTACCGGCATCAAGTGATAGCTGTAGAGATCGAGGAGGGGAGTGTCACGGAGATCGAGGCGATCGGGATTCCTAGAGTCGCGGACTTGATGCGTATACCGGACAGCCCGTTACCACCGGAGGAGGTCTTGCGATGCCTCGCCGGGCTTCCGGAGCCGGAGGAGGGCAGGGAGGACGAGAGCCGCTGGCCTTACGTGGAGATACGGGTCCTGCTGACGGAGCCGGACCCTACGTTCCGTCATCGGGTAGAGGAGGCGTTGGTCGGGAAGGCGGTCCGCCTCACCTCCATCGTTCCTTCGTATCCCCGGCGGGAAGGGGAGGCAGAGGAGCGGGCCTTGTCGTATAACGATTTGCAAAAGATAGCTCCGTTGGATATGCTGAGGCATACGTTTGCCGCGAGATACGGAGGCGAGTTGCCCGAGGAGATAGAGACATTGTTTAATGAGGTGATGAGGGAGGTTTCTTTATGAGAGTGCTGGCGATCAGAGGACGCAATCTGGCGTCGCTGGAAGGAGAGTTTTCCATTGATTTTACGGAAGAGCCTTTGGCTTCGGCGGGTATTTTCGCTATATCCGGGCCTACGGGGGCGGGAAAATCCACGTTGCTGGATGCCATGTGCCTCGCCCTCTTCTCCCGTACGCCGCGAACGGAGCTGGCGAAGGAGAATAACGTGCGGCTGAGGGACGTGCAAGAGGATGTGTTGCCGCAAAGCGACCCCCGCTTCCTCTTGCGCCGCGGGACGGCCTCGGGCTATGCCGAGGTGGATTTCGTGGCGCTGAACGGGTGTCGGTATCGCGCCCGCTGGTCCGTATCCCGGGCCCGGGAGAAGGAGAGCGGACGTTTGCAGGCCGCCCGCCTTACATTATATAATATAGATGCCGGGAAAGAGGAGCCGGGAACCAACAAGGACCTGCAAGCCCGTATCATCGAGCTGATCGGCCTGACTTTCGATCAGTTCACCCGCTCGGTGCTCTTGGCCCAGAACGATTTCTCTACCTTCCTGAAAGCGGAGCAGGGCGAGAAGGCCTCCTTGCTGGAGAAACTGACCGGTACGGAGCAATACTCGGAGATCTCCCGCCGGATCTTCGCCAAGAACGCCGAGGCGAAGGAGGCCTACGAGCAGCTATACGCCCGCGTACAAGACATAGAGCTTCTGTCGGAGGAGGAGGTGGAAGCCTCCCAAACCCGCCTTTCGGCCTTGGAGGTGGAGCTGGCCCGTCTGGAGAAGGCGAGGGCCGAGCGGCAAAGCCTGCGGGAGGCCGTGAAAGCGGCCGAGGTCCAGATCGCCTCGAAGGAAAAACAGCGGGAGGAGAACGCCCGTTTCTTGGAACGGGCGTTGGCATCGCTGGAAACCTCAAGGAAGGAGTATGAGCAAGGAGAGGTGCGATTGGCGAGGACGGATGAGGAATCTAAGGGCTTGCGACTGGAATTGCAACAGGCCCGGAAACTGGACGTGCAACTGGAATCGGCCTTGAAAGCCCGCTCCGAGGCTGATGAACGGATGAAAGACTTCTCCCGGCGGAAGCAGGAGGCGGAAGAGAAACTCAGGAAGGTGGAAGAGCGGCAGAAGAAAGCCTCGGAGGAATGGGACAAGCTGACGTCGTGGCGTGAACGTTACCGGAGCAAGGAGGGGATCGCCGAGCAACTGTCGGCCTTGTTGATTCATCTGGATACCTGCCTTACGGCTCGCCGGGCAGTCGAGCGGTCGGACAAGGCCTTGCTAGCCATCCGACAGAAAATCCAGCGGTTGGAGGTTCGGAGGCAATCCTTGCGGCGGGAAGCGGAGACGCACGCCAAGGAACAGGTAAAGATCGAGGAAGAGCGGAAGTCCGTAGCGCTTGCCCTCAAGGAATTGGAACCGGAGGCTTTGGATCGATCTTTACCTGTTCCTTGGCGTGCGTCTCCGCTTCCCGCCGCAAGGATTGCCTCCGAACCTCCAACCGCTGGATTTTCTGTCGGATGGCTAGCAAGGCCTTGTCCGACCGCTCGACTGCCCGGTCTGCGGAAGCCTTGAGCATCCTTTCGCCTCTCACGAGGCGCATGAGCGTCTGTTGGCCTTGGCGGATCGCATCTCGGAAGCTACCCTGCGCCTCAAGCGGCTTCTCGACCGGAAAGAACGGCAGGAGGCCTGCGGGAAACAACTCGCCGCCCTGCAACAGAAAGAATTGGAGCTGCATAAACAACTCGCCGCGGACGAGAACGCACGGACGGAATTAAGGAACCAGTTACAATCCTTGTCCGAGCAAATCGACCGGGAAGAACTGGATAAGCGGGAACAGCAGGAGAAGCTGTCCCAATCCCTATCAGCGGCCAACGCCCTGTTCGGGAACGACGCATGGCAGACGGGCTGGAACAAGGACCCGGAAAGCTTCCGGGAGACCTTGACGGATTTCGCCCGCCAGTGGCAAGCCAACGGGGAACGCCTGCGGGAACTGGAACGGGAGCGGAGCGCCCATCAAGCGGAACGGGAGTCGTACGAGGCTTTCCTCCCTCCCTTGCGCAAGCAGTACGAGGACGCCGCGAAAGCCTACGACGAGAAGAATCAATCCTATACCCGCTTGCGTTCGGAGCGGAATCTCCTGCTGGGAGGCCAGCCAGCCGACCAGGTGGAACGTACCTTCCACGAACGGGTGGAAGCCTTGAAGAGCCATTTGAAGCAGCTGCAAGAGAGTACAACGAGGCACGCCGGCGAGGTGGAGCAATACCGGGGGGTTACGGAACAGATCAAGAAGGATCTGGCGGAGACTTCCGGTCTCCTTTCCGCACGCCGGCAGGAGCTGGATAACTGGATGGTCGCCTATCAAGAGAACTCCGAGGGGAAGACGCTGGAGGAATCCCTGTCGGAAATGACGGCCCAAAAGTCTGAATGTAGCTTCCGTCTGCGTACGCACGAGGAGAATAAGCGGAAGATAGCCGGCTTCCAGCAAGAGCTCTCGGAGCGGAGGGCGATGAGCGAGCGTTGGGCGAAGCTGAATGAGCTGGCAGGCTCTGCGGATGGCGCCAAGTTCCGTAGGATCGCACAAGGGTACACCTTGGATGTCTTGTTGAATTACGCGAATGTGCAATTGCGGCAACTATCCCGGCGTTACCGGTTGGAGCGTGTGCCGGATACCTTGGCTTTGCAGGTGATCGACCAAGATATGTGCGACGAGATCCGTACCGTGCATAGCCTTTCCGGAGGGGAATCTTTCTTGGTCTCGCTGGCCTTGGCGCTAGGCTTGTCCTCTCTCTCCTCGAACCGGATGAAGGTAGAGAGCTTGTTTATCGATGAGGGCTTCGGCTCTTTGGATGCGGAGACGTTGCGGGTCGCTATGGATGCCTTGGAGAGCCTGCGTACGCAAGGGCGCAAGATCGGCGTTATCTCGCACGTACAGGAAATGACGGAACGTATTCCCGTGCAGATCCGGGTGAACCGGGCGGGAAACGGACGGAGTTATCTGGAAGTCATATAGCTTTACCAGCCATTGTGGTGGATCTGTTGGACGTTGTATTTGTTTTTGGGAGTCTCTTTCTGCATGGGGTATCCCACAGGTATGACGTTCAACGGCATGATATGATCCGGTAGCCGAAGCTCTTTCCGGACGATCTCAATCCGGTCCGGATAGGGGTAAACAGCCGTCCATACGGCTCCCAATCCCATGGATTCGGCGGCAAGTAGCAGGTTTTGCGAGGCGGCGGAACAATCCAGAAACCAAGCGTTGGAGGATTTGATCGTATCGCCGCAAACGACGATCGCTTGCCTTGTCTCTTTCAGCATCCGGGCGAAGGGGAGACCTTCGGCCATTGTGTCCAAGGCTTTCCGGTCGGTTACGATAATGAATTCCCAAGGTCGCCTGTCACGGGAGGAAGGGGCGGCCATTCCGGCTCGTATCAGTTTGTCTATCTTTTCCTTTTCTACCGGGCGATCCTTATACTTACGTACGCTTTTGCGATTGAGTATCGTTTCCAAGGTCTGGTTTTCCGGTTCCTGCCGCTGGTTCCCCGTAGAGGAGCAGGCCATGAGGAAAACGGTGATCAAGAAGAAAAGACAGATTCTCATAAAGACGGGTTTATATGGTTTATAACGGATTATTTACTTAATATCAACGTAGAAGGCATCTTCTGCAAGGCTTCTTTCCGGTGCTCGGAGACATCGTTCCATGTCTTATAACTGATCAGCATGAAGTTGAAGCCGTTGAAAGACTGGGGCGTAAGGTCTTTCTCTCGTAGAAGCGTGGTCTGCTTCACGTCTTCCGTGAATCGCAGGATTCCTTCCTTGATCACCTCGTTCCCCGGGGTCGTACTGCTGGATTTATCAAGTACGCTGGCCGAGCCGTGTGTAGACTTCAATAAGGTCTGGGCGTATCCCAACAGGAATAAATCCTCCTCGGAGTCGATGACCACGATCACGTTCGATGCCTTGACGAAATTCCGGTTCACGAATACACCTACCGGGCAATTGCTTTGCTCGATAAACATCTTCGTCTTGTCTTTCAATAAGGCACCCGGATAAAACCAGGATTCCGGAGCCTTGAAGCGTTTGAAATAACGGTTGTAGAACGAGGCCCGGTAATGGCTTGCCGCTATATCGTCCGGTGTGTTGCTCATCGATATCCCGGAACCGACCAGAAGGAAATCATACCCCTCATTGTTTACGATGCTACAAATATCCACTCCGGCGTTGTTCGATACCTCGTAGCGAGTCTGTATCTGAATGCCCAGCTTCTTGGCCCCGTAAAGGATCGGGCCGAAGCTGACTTCCTCGAAATTATCCGTGTGTAGCGGGTTTACATCCGAGCCAACCGTCAAATGCAGTGCCGTCAGCTCCAGTTTGTTTTTGCCTTGGGCGAACATCTGGTAGGCCACGTCCAGCATGATCTGTCCGTTTCCGGCTCGTCCGAAGGATAGCAGTACCTTGAATATTCCCTCCAATGGCATTCTTTCTTTTTGCTCCATCAGCTTATCATGCGCCCGGTAACAGAATTTGATGAATGAGACCAATGGGGTTGTCATAAAGGTGGTGACCAGTGTCATTAGCACTAAGATCACGAATACGGAAGGCGTCAATATCCCCATCTCGTACCCGATCGTCAATACGACCAGCTCCATCAACCCACGGGTGTTCATGAGAGCCCCTATATAGAGACTATCCTTCCAGCTCTCACCCACGAATCGGGCGGAGAACATCGCTCCCCCAAACTTTCCTGCGATGGCCACGACTATGAAGATAAGGCATAGCCACCATAATTCAGGCTTGTTTAGAAGACCTATTTCCGTACGTAATCCGGTGGATACGAAGAATAAGGGAAGAAATAGCGCAAGGGATACATCCTCTACTTTCTCGGTCATGATCTTGCGGAATTTGACATTTCCCGGCATCACCACTCCTGCGATAAAAGCGCCGAATAAGGCATGCAATCCCAATATCTCTGTCAGATAAGCCGAGGTGATCAATAGCAAGAAGATGAAAGCGACCAGCCCCTTGTCGATTACCTCCTTGTTGTGGTAGATATGTCCGATCATCCGCAGGAATGGCCGCACCGCCAAAAACATAAACACTATGTAAAGAACTGAGAATAAGATGTTGTAAACGGCACTTAGCATCGAACCCGCTTGTGCGATCGCTATGACAACCGCTAGCAAGCACCATGCGGTGATATCCCCATTCGCCGCGCTTGCCAACGAGATGGTACCCAAATGTGTCTTGGTAAGTCCTTTCTCTTGGATAATACGTGCCAATACGGGAAAGGCGGTAATACTCATGGCGATACCTATAAACAAGGCGAAAGAGAGGAAAGGCGTACTCTTATCCGCATATTTGTCGTACACGAAATAGGCGGTCAGCATACCGAAAAAGAAGGGGACGATCGTACTGGTATGACTGATTAAGATCGTCTCTTTCAGCTTTTTCCTTACCTCGGAGATATTAAGTTCCATCCCGATAGCGAACATAAAGAGTATAAGTCCGAATTGACTCAGCATATTTATATTCACCAACGATTCCACAGGAAAAAGGAAGGCGGAAGCCTCCGGGAATAAATTGCCTAATACGGACGGCCCTAGCACGATTCCGGCAACGATCTCGCCGATGACGGTGGGTTGCCCGATCTTCTGGAATAACCAACCGAACAAACGGCACGTAAGCAATATCGTGATGATTTGTAAAAGCAGAATTCCTATGGAAGACTCGATATTATGTACTAATAATTGAGTAAATATGGTAAATCCCTCTTCTAAATTACTAGGTGCGTTTTGAATGGACGCAATCGAATTTTCCAGTTGCTGACTTTCCCCTTCTTTGGCGATAAAGTACATCAGCGAACCGAAAATGAGGATCATCATTAGGTAAAAGGCTATACTTTTTGTTCCTTTGCTCATCTTTATACGGTTTACCGCGAATATAAGAAATATCCTAATATTATCAATGGGTATGTTTTTTTCTTTTATCTTTGCCGAGAACCAAATTATAATAAATCATGGAGTCTCTAAATCTGATAAAAAATGACCCGTGGCTGGCCCCTTATGAGGCGGCTATAGAAGGCCGGTATCAATACGTGATTGATAAAGAAAAGAGCTTGACGAATAATGGTAAACTAACTTTATCCGAGATGGCTTCCGGATATCTTTATTTTGGGTTACACAAAACCACGAAAGGCTGGGTGTTCCGTGAATGGGCGCCGAATGCTACCGCTATTTATTTGATCGGAACATTCAACGGATGGCAGAAAGATAATAAATACAAGCTTAAACGTAAGGCGAATGGCATATGGGAGATCGCTTTGACCGATGCGCAGATGTGTCATGAGGACTTGTTTAAGTTGCTGGTCGAGTGGGACGGCGGTAGCGGAGAACGTATTCCCGCATGGACTCGCCGGGTGGTGCAAGATGAGCAATCTAAGATATTTAGCGCTCAAGTATGGAACCCGGAGAAACCTTATAAATTCAAGAATAAACGATTCAAACCTAAGAAGTCTCCCCTTTTGATCTACGAGTGCCATATCGGTATGAGCACTAACGAGGAGAAGGTGGGGACGTATAATGAATTCCGTCAAAATATATTGCCTCGTGTAGCGAAGGATGGTTATAACGCCATTCAGATCATGGCTATACAAGAACATCCTTATTATGGATCGTTCGGCTATCACGTAAGTAGCTTCTTCGCTGCCTCTTCCCGTTTCGGTACGCCGGACGAGTTGAAACAACTGATCGACGAGGCGCACGGGATGGGTATCGCCGTGATCATGGACATCGTACATAGCCACGCCGTAAAGAACGAGGTGGAGGGATTAGGCCGCTTTGACGGTTCGTATGACCAATATTTCCTGAGTGGCGAACGCCGTGAGCATCCGGCATGGGATTCCCTGTGCTTCAATTATGGAAAGAACGAGGTGCTTCATTTCTTATTGTCGAATTGTAAGTTCTGGCTGGAGGAGTATAAGTTCGATGGTTTCCGTTTCGACGGCGTGACCTCCATGCTTTACTACAGCCATGGCTTGGGCGAGGCTTTCTGTAATTACGGCGATTATTTTAATGGCCACCAAGATGGCGACGCTATCGCTTATCTAACCTTGGCCAATAAATTGATCCATGAGGTGAATCCGGGCGCTATAACGATCGCCGAGGAGGTGAGTGGCATGCCGGGTTTGGCAGCCAAGGTCGAAGATGGTGGTTATGGCTTTGATTATCGCATGGCCATGAACATCCCGGATTATTGGATCAAGACGATCAAGGAAAAGAAGGATGAGGATTGGCATCCGTCTTCGATCTGGTGGGAGACGACGAACCGTCGTGCCGATGAGAAGACGATCAGTTATGCCGAGAGCCACGATCAAGCCTTGGTGGGTGATAAGACGATCATCTTCCGCTTGATCGACGCCGATATGTATTGGCATATGCAAAAAGATGACCATAATTTCATGGTAGATAGAGGTATCGCCTTGCATAAGATGATCCGTTTGGTTACGGCTTCTACCATTAATGGCGGTTATCTGAACTTCATGGGAAATGAGTTTGGGCATCCGGAGTGGATCGACTTCCCAAGGGAGGGCAATGGATGGTCTTATAAATACGCTCGCCGCCAATGGAATTTGGTGGACAACTTGGATTTGAAGTACCATTTCTTGGGCGATTTCGACCGTGAGATGTTGGAATTGATCGGGGATGTGAAGAATTTCCAAGATACCCCTATCCAGAAGGTTTGGGATAATGATGGCGATCAGATATTGGCTTATATGCGTAAAGACTTGGTTTTTGTGTTCAACTTTAGCCCGACGAAATCGTTCACGGATTACGGTTTCTTGGTTCCGAAGGGAGAATATGAGGTCGTATTGAACACTGACGCTACCCGTTTCGGGGGGTTTGGCTTGGCTGATGATACCATAAGGCATTTCACGCAATTTGATCCGTTATATAAGAAAGAAAAGAAAGAATGGCTGAAACTTTATATCCCGGCACGTAGCGCCGTCGTATTAAGGAAAGTGAAGGTCAAAAAGTAAAACTCTATACACAAAACACGTTATGTTATATCCATTTACATTTAAGCCGATCCTCAAGAAGGTGATTTGGGGCGGTTCAGATATCTGCCCGTTTAAGGGTATTACTCCGGTTGAGAATGGTGTAGGCGAGAGCTGGGAGCTTTCTCATGTTGAGGGAAATTATTCTATTGTCGATAATGGCGAGTTGGAAGGCAAGTCTTTGGATGAGTTGATCCGCTCTTATGGCAAGGAGTTGCTGGGAGAGAAGGTGATGGAGAGATTCGGGACGACTTTCCCGTTGCTAATCAAGTTTATCGATGCCCGTGATAATTTATCTATTCAAGTTCACCCGGACGATGAGCTGGCGAAAAAGCGCCACAACTCTTTCGGTAAGACGGAGATGTGGTATGTGATCAAGGCGGAGAAAGGCGCTGGCCTATATTCCGGTTTCTCTGAGCAAATCGACGCAGAGGAATACGTGAAACGGGTGGAGAACAATACGATCATGGATGTGCTTCAACGTTACGACGTAAATGAAGGTGATGTATTTTTCTTGCCGGCGGGACGTGTGCATGCGATCGGAGCGGGTTGTTTTATCGCAGAGATCCAGCAGACTAGTAATATCACGTATCGTATTTACGATTACAACCGTAAAGATGCGAACGGTAATGGCCGTGAGCTGCATACGGAATTGGCGAAAGACGCGATCGATTATACGTTGTATCCGGATTACCGTACTCACTACAAAGGTCATACGAATGCCACGGTAGAGTTGGCGGACTGTAAGTATTTCACGACAAACCTTTTGGATCTGGATACGATTATGGTTCGTAATTTCTCGGAACTGGATTCTTTTGTCGTTTATATCTGTATGGCAGGCAAGGCTTCCATCCGTGATAATAAAGGAAACGAGATCTTTGTACACCAAGGTCAAACTGTCTTGATCCCTGCGGACACGGAGGTAATAACCATCTCTCCGGCTCCGGGCGCTAAGTTCATGGAGACTTATATCGGTCAATAAGATCGATGCGCTAAATAATAATGAGGGGGTGTGTCAAATCTAATAAACCGGACTTTTGACACATCCCCTTTTTATTATCCTTTCCTGCAAACGCAGTCTATCAGATGATCATTGATAAATCCCGAAGCCTGTAGGTGGGCGTAACAAATTGTAGGTCCGAAGAATTTGAAGCCCCTCTTCTTCATGTCCTTGCTCATGGCTTCGGATTCAGGCGACGTGACAGGGATCTCGCTCAATGACCGGAATGTGTTGATAATCGGTTTTCTGTCGGGAAAGAATGACAGGGTGTAATTGTAAAAGCTGCCGAACTCCTTTTGTATGGCGAGGAACAGCCTTGCGTTTGTGATTGTGGATTTGATTTTCTGGCGGTTTTTCACGATACCCTCAAACCGCATCAACCGTTCAACATCCTCATCGGTCATTTGCGCTACCCGTTCGGTGTCGAAGTCACAAAAAGCCTTACGATATCCCTCACGCTTCCGAAGGATTGTTATCCAACTCAATCCGGCTTGAGAGCTTTCCAATACAAGAAACTCGAACAGTGTTTTATCGTCAGTCACCAACTTTCCCCACTCTTGATCGTGGTACGCCATATACAACTCGTCAGTTCCGCACCAACCGCAACGCCCGTTTATTAGATCTTCCATAATGTATGATATTACTGATTTTTCGGATAGGGATAAAAAGACAATCCGTTATACATAAATCGATAAGTAGGGACATCAACGCCGAGCTTCTCCGCTTGACGAATAACATATCCGGTCAATGTTTCCAACTCTGTTTTTTTCCCGGCGAGAAAATCACTATGCATGGAAGTCGTGGAGCCGGCCGGCATCATCTTTTGCGTCTCGATGGAAGTATAGACGATGTCATCGGGTAAACAGACTCCCATAGCCTCCGCTACGCTTTTTAATTCCGTACCCAAAGCGATGAATAGATCAATATGTTGGGCTAGTACTTCATCAATGGGCTGGTTGAAGAAACTCGTAGCCGTAGCCGCCGTAGAGATCATGAAGAATTTCTTCCAGATGCGTAGGTCTATATCCGCTGGATTAAAAGCGTTTAACCGGGCATACATAAGTAATTTAAGCAACTCGGTTTGCTTATCTTTGTTTGCATCTTTGTTGCCGAAGAAAATACGTTCCTTCAAGGAGAATTTCTCGACAACACCCGGCTCTGTCAAGCGGGAACCGATATAAACACATCCTTTCCAGACCTCTTGTCCGGGTAGTATATTATGGATTCGTTCTTCGATATCCAATCCGTTTAGCAAGGGGATGATAACGGTCTCAGGTCCGATAACAGGCTTTAGCTGCTGGATGTTTTCTTCTAGATCGTAACTTTTTGTACAACAGAAAAGGTAGTCTACCGGCCCTATCTCGGCGGGATTATCGGTGGCTAGTGCCGGAGCCGTATGGATTGTCCGGATGCCTAGTTGCATTTGTAAACCTTTTTCACGGATAGCCTTTAGATTTTCTCCACGGGCGATAAAAAAGATATCTGCTTTTATTGTTCCTTGATAGCGGGCGGCGACCATACCTCCGTAATAACCACCCACCGCACCGATACCAGAAAACGCTATTCTTAATTTAGCCATACTATTATATTCCTTATTATTTGCAAATATGAGAAAAAAAAGGCTCTCATTTATATCAGTTTCAGTTCTTTTAGTAAATCCGGAATGGATTGTTCGAAGTTCACGCCAAAGCGATAATCCGTTTGCGCCTTGAATGTTCGAAGAATACTTTCTGCCGTGAAGCGAACGGCTATTTCCGCAGATCTCTCCAAGTTGAAATTATTTAACAAACCGGACAGTAAAGCACTTGCGAAAACATCTCCCGTACCATGATAATAACCGGGTATTTTCTCTGTTAAAACATACTCTGTCGCATTTCGTTCCATATCGAAAGTGGCGGCTCCCAGTTCTTTCTCGTCGAAATAGACACCGGTCAAGACAACTTGCTTAGGGCCTAGCTGACTTAGCTTATGTAAAATACCATCGATATAAGCTTTGGTATAGGGACCTGCTTGGTAGGGTTCGCCCAACAATAATGCGGCCTCCGTCAGGTTCGGTACGATGATATCCGCTCTTTCACAAAGGGATCTCATTCCTTTGGCGAATTTAGGGGTGAATATCTTGTACAGTTCTCCGTTATCGCCCATGACAGGATCGACTAGAATCAGGTTATCTTCCCGCTTAAAAAGGGAGAAGAACTCTTTTACGATATCTAATTGCTCGAAAGATCCAAGAAAGCCGCTGTAGACGGCATCGAAACGGATATCTAATTCTTTCCAATGCTTCATGAACGGACGCATATCTTCCGTCAAGTCTCTATATGTATAGCCGAGAATACCTCCTGTGTGTGTAGAAAGTATGGCCGTAGGTAAGGCGCTTGTCTCTATTCCTGCCGCCGAGAGGATCGGGAGGGCAACTGTCAATGAACATTTGCCGAATCCCGATAGGTCATGAATGGCGGCTACTCTTTTTTGTTGTTCCTTATTCATCTTGAATCGATTAAAATGTGATAGGAAAACAAGAGCGGATCGGTAAAGGTTTATTTTACTTTCCTAGAAATAGTTCCATGTCTTCGTCTACACTACCTATTCCGGCGATCCCGAAATTATCGACCAATACTTTGGCTACATTCGGCGACAAGAACGCTGGCAATGTCGGTCCTAAGTGAATGTTTTTTACGCCTAGGTAGAGTAGGGCGAGTAATACGATTACCGCTTTTTGCTCGTACCATGCGATATTGTATGCGATAGGTAATTCATTGACATCATCCAGCCCGAAGATCTCTTTTAACTTGAGGGCGATCATCACCAATGAGTAACTGTCATTACATTGTCCGGCATCTAATACCCGTGGAATACCTCTGATCTCACCCAAAGGCAGTTTGTTGTAACGATATTTGGCACAACCGGCGGTTAATATGACGGTATCTTTCGGTAATTTCTCGGCGAATTCGGTATAGTAGCTACGGCTCTTCATTCTTCCGTCGCAACCTGCCATGACAAAGAATTTACGTATCGCTCCTGATTTTACGGCATCGATAACCTTGTCGGCTAATTGGAATACCTGCTCATGAGCGAATCCACCGATGATTTCCCCGTGTTCGATTTCCGTTGGAGGGGCGCATTTCTTTGCGTGTTCGATTAACGCAGAGAAATCCTTAGAGCCTCCGGGCTTACGATCGGCGATATGTGGGAATCCTTCGAACCCGGTAGAGCCGGTCGTATAGACCCGATCGGCATAAGTGGCGGAAGAACGGGGAGGGACAAGGCAGTTGGTCGTAAACAGGATAACTCCATTGAATGTCTCGAAATCGGATGTTTGTTTCCACCAGGCGCTACCGTAGTTTCCTACAAAATGCTTATACTTCTTGAAAGCCGGGTAATAATGTGCGGGAAGCATCTCGCTATGTGTATAGACATCTATGCCTGTACCTTCGGTTTGTTCCAGCAAGTCTTGAATGTCTCTCAAGTCGTGCCCACTGATAAGTATACCCGGGTTCTTTCCTACGCCGATATTCACTTTCGTAATTTCCGGGTTGCCATAGGTGGAAGTATTCGCTTTATCTAATAAGGCCATGGCTTTTACTCCGTATTCGCCGCAGGTAAGTACCCATTGGGTTAAATCGGCGACAGTCAGGTCTGATCGAGTCGTCGTTACCAAGGCATCTTGCATAAAGGCATAGAGGCTGGTATCCTCGAAACCTAGGTTGTAAGCGTGCTCCACGTAGGCGGCCATACCTTTAACCCCATAAGTGAGTAATTCGCATAGAGAACGGATATCCTCGTTTTCTGTGGCAAGAATACCTACTTCTTTCGCTTTGACCTCCATTTCCTCTACTTTATCCGATTTCCAAGTCAGACAGTCGCAGGTTAAGGAAAGATGGATTCCCAGTCGATGCAATTCGTTGAGAAGGTTCTCCCGTAGCTGATAGGCTTCCTTGATCTTTGAGACGAACCTGGATGAATCGAAATTGGCGTTTGTGATGGTCATGAAAAGTCCGTCTACGATAAACTTATTGGCCGTGGATGATTCCACGCCTTGTTTGCGTAAAGTCGTTGTTAATTTGGAGATTCCCTTCATTAAGTACATCAGTAAATCTTGTAATCCGGCCACTTCGGCGGTCTTACCACATACACCTTTTAATGTGCAGCCCTTTCCTTGGGCGGTTTCTTGACATTGATAACAGAACATAGCTTTTATTTTTAAAGTTTATCGCGAATGTAGGGGGGAGAAGGTCGTTTAATCTGTAACAGTTGTTACACTCTTTGATTATTTTCTTTATCTTTATCCGCAAAAGGAAGTTTTATGAACCTGAGCTTGTGTCCTATTTGCGGAAAATTGTCTGAGGAAGAGCAAACCGCTCTTTTCAGTTCGTTGGATTATTCGACAAGGTCGTTTAAGAAAGGTGACTGGGTGGCTCGTCAGGGAGATGCCTTATCTTCGCTTTATCTATTGAGTAAAGGACGGGTAAAGACTGAGATGATCACCGAAAGCGGGACAATTCTGGAAGTGGAGACTTTATCGGCGCCTACTCCTTTGGCCTCCGCATTTTTGTTTGCGGAAAATAATCGCTTCCCGGTAGATGTTATCGCCTTGGAGGAATGCGAGATCATTTTAATACCTAAGAGTGCGGTGATGCGTTTGCTGGCGACAAACGAGCATTTTCTTCAAAGCTATATGGCTTTTAACGCCAACCGAACACAATTTCTTTCTGAACGTCTTCAATTATTATCGATTAAGACCATTAAAGGTAAACTGGCTTACTATATACTTAAACGTATTCAAGGAGACCATTATAAGCAGGATCGTAATCAAACAGAGCTTTCGGAATATTTTGGAGTGGCCCGTCCTTCATTGGCCCGTAGTTTCTCGGAAATGATAGAGGAAGGGGCTATTTCCCGGGAAGGGAAAATAGTTGATATGAATAAGCTGAAAAGCTACGTGCTTTGAAAATCCATCTACGAATGTACTTGTTCTCGAAACAACTTCCTCTCTATATATGTTACTAGAGTAGATGATTTTTCATTCGACATGGTTATGATGATAAATGAATTAAATACAGGCTTGATTGAAGCTTTAAAAGAAAAACTTCCCCCTAAGACAAATTTGGCGAATCTGTTGATGGATACCCTTTGTATTGGCAGAGAAGCCATTTATAGGCGCTTACGTGGCGAGGTTCCTTTCACCTTGGAAGAGGCAGCTCTTATCTCAAGGAAATTGGGTGTGTCATTGGATAAAATAGTAGGGGTTAGTTTTAGTGCCAATGCCGTGTTCGACTTGAATGTGGTAGATCACGATGATCCTTTTAATGCTTATTTTACGATCTTGTCTAGATATGTGAAGATCTTTAGGGCCTTTCAGGATGATCCTACTACGGCTTTGGGTACCTCTTCCAATACTATTCCTCAGACCCTTTATTTGAAGCATGACCTTTTGTCAAAGTTTCGTTTATTTAAGTGGATGTATCAGAATAAGCATATCCAATGCAATCATTTTGAGAATCTGAAGATGCCGGAAAAACTGGTTGATACCCAAAGAGAATTTGTATCGTTGACACAGTATATCCATTCTACGGATTATATTTGGGATAATATGATCTTCCATCATTTGGTCAATGACATTAAATATTTCTCCGATATCCATCTTATTTCCTGTGAGGATATACAACGTATCAAAGAGGAGTTATTAGTGTTGGTGGATGAATTGGAAGAACTTGCCATGAGAGGAAAGACCGAGGCTGGCAATAGTGTACGAATTTATGTATCGCATATTAACTTTGAGGCTACGTATAGTTATCTGGAAACAAGTTCTTTGCAGTTAAGTATGATACGGGTTTACTCGATAAATTCTATTACGACACAGGATACTGAGATGTTTAATAGCTTGAAAGACTGGATTCAATCTTTAAAAAAGTTCTCTACCATGATCTCCGAGAGTGGAGAGATGCAACGTATCCAGTTTTTCAATAGACAAAGGGAGATTATAAATACGCTTTAGGGTTTGAACCTGTTTCGATAAATGAAACAACCTAGATCTTCCGATTGCGCGATTCGAAATTTATAGGTGCTTTTTTAGTTTAATTTCGTTTTCTATCTTTTTCTGTCTGTGTTTGCTTTAATTAGAAAAGGAACAATTCTCATAGGCTTGCTTTATCGTACAAAACTATCGTTTACATGTTTTACATTTGCCAAATGTATCAAGGAATATTAATAGTTGGAAATAAGGTATAAGGCAATGAAAGATAGTATTGTAAATGAATTGATAACCGCAATGAAAGATAGGCTTCCTCCCGGACAAAATCTTGCTAATTTCTTGACGGATACTTTATGTATCGGGAGAGAGGCGGTGTACCGCAGGCTTCGTGGGGAGGTCGCTTTTACGATTGATGAGGTTGCGCAAATTTCCTGTAAGTTGGGATCAGATCATAGGAAATCACTTGTATAATAGAGTGACTTTCGATATGAACTTGCTCCGATCCGCTAATGCGATAGAAAGTTATTATGAGATTATTGATCGTTATTTACGGATTTAACGTATTGACTTTATGAAAAGTCAGAGGTTGGTTATCGATGCGTTATAAAAATGAAGAGGCTTTACACGATAAAGGTTAAAGAACTAGCTAATTTCGCCCGGATTCTACTTAAGGATTGAGCCGTGACACCTAGATAAGAAGCTATATATTTTAGGGGGACGGATTGGATGATTTCGGGCTGCTTGTCCAATAGAATGGCGTAACGTTCAATGGCGGTTCGTTTGTAAGAACTTAACCATGAAGTCTCGATCTCAAGCATAAAATTCTCTAGAATCCTTCTTCCGATATTTGCTAATTGCACGGAGGATTGAAATAGGATTTCTAGTTTCTGTTTGGATAGGCAATACGCCTCGCTTTCCGTAACGGCTTCTATGGTATAAAGAGAAGGAGAGCCGGAAGTATATCCCCATACCGGGAGTGCGATCTCGCTCTCCACGGCGAACCAAAAGGTATCTTCCGTCCCATCTTTAAATGTATAAGCCCGCCAGATTCCCTTGGATAAGATATACATATTCGTGTTTATCTCACCTTCATGTACGATTATATCTTTAGGGACAAACGACATCATCTCTGCGCTTTCCAGCAATAACCGCATGGCCTGCTCAGAGATTGAAAACCGTTCCATCACTTTCTGGCGAACTTCCTCTTTCATGCTCTTGTACGTTTCAATAGATAGTATACCACAATGATTACAAAAGTAATTAATTCCGACAAAGGTACGGCCAGCCAAATACCTTTAATTCCGCAGACAACAGGTAGGTACATGAAACTTAGGGTGATAATCACGATTCCTCGTAGAATAGTGAATAGCGTAGCGGGTTTGAAACGTTCTATGCTCTGGTAGTACCAGATACAAACGATATTGAGAGCGAAAAAGACATATCCCAAAGAAAAATAGGGAATACCGGAGATTGCTATCTCGTAAGCGTTGCCATGATTACCGAGAAATAAGGAGGAGACTTTCGGGCAGAATAAAATAGTACCCACGCAGGCGAGTCCTCCGCACACGACAGCGCATAGCAGGGCTAACTTAAACGCCTGCCGTACTCTTTTCCACTGCTGTATGCCATAGTTGTAGCTTATGATCGGCTGGATAGACTGGGCGATCGCATTGTTCACCATGAATACGATAGGAAAGCAATAACAGGCTACACTATAGGCGGCAACCCCGTCTTCCCCAAGGTATCTCATGAATATATAATTACCCACCAGCATCATACAAGCGATAGCTGCCTCAGTTAAGAATGCGGAAGAACCAAGCTTTACCATGTATCCGATATTGCGGATTGTCAATAAGATACTTTTAAGCGAGAATTTAGGGCGGTAAAGATGTAATACTTTAGAAAAACCTACGATATAAACCACGATCATAATACTTCCTACGATTACGGAAATAGCGGAAGCTAAAGCGGCTCCCATTAATCCCCAATGCAATGGGAAAACGAAAATATAGTCTAATGTTAGGTTTATCAGGGCCGGGATAGCGCTGCATAACATGGCGTATGTAGGTGATCCGTCTAACCGGATAATGAATAACCCGATATTCAATAACATGTAAAAGGCAAGGAACGGGACGATCCAGTTCATATATTCCAATACGGAGGGCAATAATTGCTCGGAACTACCCAATAAAAGAGCGACCTCAGCACGGAATGTCATCACTAACAAGGAAAGCGATAACATAATACATAATGAGACCGAAAGCGCTTGCGTGATATTAATATTCGCTACCTTAACTTTCTGGTGTGAAAGGTGGATCGAGGCGACGATAGATGCGCCTACTCCGAACATAAGCCCGATTCCGGTTGCTAACATGAAAAAAGGAGCCACGATATTTACCGCAGCCAAGGCGTCATTTCCTACGCCTCTTCCTACGAATATTCCATCGGCGATATTAATAGTGGCGGAAAGGATCATACCTAATAAGGTAGGGATAAACATCATACGGAACAACTTCGGAATGTTCATTGTTCCAAAATCAATACTGTCTTGCATCATCAGTTTCTTTTCTTTTTATTTTTGCGGCACAAAAGTAGGCTTCTCTATTTAGAAAAAAGTTACCATTAGGGTAAAAAACGGAGTATTTATCAAGTTTGAATTCGATAGCTTATATTTCCTTTGTACATTTGTCCATAATTAAATAGAATAGTGACATAGTGAAAGACGCATTTATAAAACTGCATATATCTATTATTTTGGCAGGTGCGACGGGCATATTTGGAAAATTGATTAGCTTGAATGAAGCCCTATTGGTCTGGTATCGTATGATGCTTGCGTCTTTGTTGTTTTTACTCGTTTTATCCGTCAGCAAAAGATTGAATCGAATTTCTTTCGGGGATGCCTTGAGAATAGGGGGAGTAGGGTTATTGCTGGGATTGCATTGGGTTTTCTTTTATGGGAGTATAAAGGCTTCGAATGTGTCTATTGGAGTGGTTTGTTTTTCTCTGGTAGGTTTCTTTACGGCTTTTCTAGAGCCATTGATTAATTGTCATAGAGTGTCTTTCAAGGAGGTTGTTTTTAGTTTGTTGACTTTATTTGGGGTGGTACTGATTTTCCATTTCGATACTCGCTATCGTTTAGGAATAGGTTTGGGTATTATATCATCCGCTTTAGCGGCTTTGTTCACGATCACGAATAAGAAGATCGGAAATAATTATTCAACAAGTACCATGCTCTTGTATGAAATGGTAGGTGGCTTTATCGGGCTTTCCTGTATTTTACCGTTCTATTTGCGATATATTCCTGTATCGACGATTGTTCCCGGGCTATTAGATTTTACTTATTTATTGCTTTTAGCTTCTGTTTGTACGATTGGTTTGTATTTACTTCAGATACAAGTCTTGAAAAAGATCTCTGCGTTCACGGTAAACTTGAGTTATAATCTGGAACCTATTTATAGCATTATCTTGGCTATGCTTCTTTTTAGTGAGGCTAAAGAGTTGAACGCCGCTTTTTATATAGGGCTAGGGGTAATAATATTGTCTGTCATCTTACAAACACTAAGTGTTATTCGATCAAACAAGAAGATTTAGTGTAGGTAACAAAAAATCTAAAAAGTCCCACAAATCGTTGGATTTGTGGGACTTGACTGTTCATTATCTGGTTAGTTCTGCGGAGAGAGCGGGATTCGAACCCGCGAAACCCTTTAGGGGTTTACACGCTTTCCAGGCGTGCCTCTTCAACCACTCGAGCATCTCTCCAAGGTCTTGTTGAAACCGGGTGCAAAGGTATTGATTTTTTTTGATTATGCAAGAGTTTCGCTTGCGAATTTACATAGAGATGCAATGTCTGGATGCGATTACTTGGCTCACCCGATATTTATTGGGGACAGACTTAATTCAAAGGGATAAGACAAGAATCGCGGATGTCAGCTTAATGCGATGAATGGTATCTTTTTGATTGAAATGCCTTCTTTTTCACGACACGGCTCTCTGGCTATAAAAGCCAACGGGCGTAAACGGGGAGCGCGAACAAGCTGCCACCACCGCTTTTTAACACGATAAGCGTCGCTTTTTAACGAATATATACGTATCAACCTACACATATGGCTGTATCAACTCACACATATAGCAGTGTCAACCCACACATATAGTCGCGTCAAGCTACACATATAGTGGCGTAAGCCTACACATATATAGGCATCGGCCCTCACATACGGTAGCGTTGGGCATTATTACCGCCTAACGACCGTAAAACATGAACTAGGGTGAATTATTTCGGCTGGAACGAAAGGCCGTTTTTTAGCAAATAGCTATCAAACAGAGAATTGCTGTTTTTTTCTCTCGAATTTGGAAGCGAGACGCACTTGGGTACGGAATAATCGTTTCTCCGGGACTTCAGATTACAAGTTGTCAAAAAGACAAATGGGCCACTTGTATCTATAGTTCCTCTGCCATTTCCCGATAACCATCGGGGGAGAGACGGTTAATGTATAATTTATGCCTTGTCAGGTGAATAACTTACGGCTTGTCAAGTGAATAACTTACGGCTGGGGGTAGCCGTAAGCTTACGAGTCTGGAAGTGGTTAGTTATTCACTTGGGAAGCCTTTCTCAAGTGAGTTGGCCTGTTGATTAACAGGATATAAGACAGCGATTTATATGGCAATGGTTATCCCATGATCTCATCTGTTGGCCGACTTCTATATTTCTGTAGGTCGACTTGTCTTAGGTTGCCGGCTGAAATATAGATGAGCCTGAAGATACCCCCACTGATTATCAGGTGAGCCGAATTTTCTTCTGATAAGGCATTGGACACAAGACTTATAGGCAATAAAAAACCTACAAATCAGCGATTTGTAGGTTTTTGTCCACTTACTCTCTTGTTTTGTTCAGTAGGTTCTGCGGAAAGACAGGGTTTTGAACCTATAACTCTAACCGCT